>Ga0209795_10000029_pt1 | contig 159518 bp, 148 predicted proteins | sample AgamicOrMarz_FD_187166 | JGI IMG/M metagenome (GOLD analysis project Ga0209795, IMG submission 187166) | Agave microbial communities from Guanajuato, Mexico - Or.Ma.rz (SPAdes) (version 2) | ecosystem: Host-associated > Plants > Phyllosphere > Phylloplane/Leaf | place: Guanajuato, Mexico... | reverse complement strand
TAATAAAATCGCTCATCATTGGCGGCCTGGTTGGCGTCGGTGTTGGCGCCGGGGCTGCACGCATGTTTCATGCGCCTACCACTCAGGGTATGGGCGCGTTTCGTACGTTGGGGGAACTGAACTCCTGTGAAGGGGATCCGGCTTCTCACTTCTCCTTTGGATTAGGTTTCTTCTTTAACGCCTGGGCCTCTTCGGTGGCAGCAGGTGCCTTCACACAGGACGTTGACCACCGCATCATCCCTAACTGGGGTGCCGCGGCGCTGATGATCAAAAACCGTAACGTCGGCGAAACGCTGCACGACCCACGCAAAATGGCGATTGCCTGCGGCGTGATCGGCATGCTCGTCGTGACCTTCCTTAACCTTACCGCCTCTTCCGTTCCCGCCGCGCTTCAGGTCACCGCCGTGAAGGTGCTGGTCCCTGCGGCCAACCTGCTGGTGAATACCGTGATGCCGGTGATCTTCTGGCTGGCGGCCATCGATGCGGGTAAAAAATCCGGCTTCTGGGCTACCGTGTTTGGCGGCGCGGCGCAACTGATCATGGGTAACGCCGTACCGGGTCTGGTGCTGGGTATCCTGATTGGTAAAGGCGTTGAGGAGAGCGGCTGGAACCACGTCACTAAAGTGATGATGGCGGCTATCGTTCTGCTGTTCGTACTGAGCGGCTTCTTCCGCGGCTTCGACATGAAGATGATCGAATCCTTCCATCTGACCGTGCCGAACTGGCTCGACATGATCCACAACTCGCTCAGCGGTAAATAACAGGAGCCTCGATATGGAACAGAATAAAGGTTTTTGGTATGCCGACTGGTCGTTCCCGATCTTCGTTGGCCTGCTCTCCTCCGGCGTGTTCGCCGGGACACACATGTACTACCTGTACGGCATCGGCGCGTTTAACGAAGTGGCCTTCGTGGCGATGCTGAAAGCGGGAATGGACACCGGCGTGTACGGCGCGGTCGCCGCGTTTGGCGCCAGCTTCCTGTTCGCGCGCATTATTGAAGGGTCGCTGGTCGGTATTCTGGATATCGGCGGGGCGATCCAGACCGGCGTAGGCCTTGGTGTACCGGCGCTGCTGCTGGGCGCGGGAATAATGTTCCCGGTGACCAACTTTATTGCCGCGCTGATAACCGGTCTGGTGATTGGCCTGGCGATTGGCTACGTCATCATTCTGGCGCGTAAGTTCACCATCAACCAGAGCAACTCCACCTACGGCGCAGACGTGATGATGGGTGCGGGTAACGCCTCTGGCCGCTTCCTCGGACCCTTGATCATCCTCAGCGCCATGACCGCCTCCATTCCGATTGGCGTGGGTTCACTGCTGGGCGCACTGCTGTTTTACATCTGGCAGAAGCCGATTACCGGCGGCGCCATCCTCGGTGCGATGCTGTTGGGCTGGCTGTTCCCGGTCGCCCTTTAATACCTGCGGGCGCTGATGCGCCCGCCTTATCAGGAGATCCCCATGTTTGATTTACTCCTGCGCCGTGCGCGCCTTACCGACGATACCCTGACCGATATCGCCATTCAGGACGGGAAAATCGCGGCGCTGGGCGAAATTGACGCTCCCGCACGTAAAACGGTCGAGCTGAACGGCGATGTGTTTGTCAGCGCCGGCTGGATCGATTCTCACGTTCACTGCTACCCGAACTCCCCGATTTACCATGACGAGCCGGACAGCGTCGGCATTGCCACCGGCGTCACCTCCGTAGTAGACGCGGGCAGTACCGGGGCCGACGACGTTGACGATTTCTACGAGATTACCCGCAAGGCCTCAACCGAGGTCTTTGCCCTGCTGAACATCTCCCGCGTTGGGCTGATCGCCCAAAATGAACTCGCCAATATGGCGAATATCGACGCCGGGGCGGTGAAGCAGGCGGTAGCGCGCTACCCTGATTTTATCGTTGGTCTGAAAGCGCGCATGAGCAGCAGCGTGGTGGGTGAAAACGGCATTACGCCACTGGTGCGCGCGAAAGCCATTCAGAAAGAGAACGGCGATCTGCCGCTGATGGTGCACATCGGCAACAACCCGCCGAACCTCGATGAAATTGCCGAGCTGCTGAGCAGCGGCGACATCATTACTCACTGCTACAACGGCAAGCCGAACCGCATTCTTACGCCCTCCGGCGAGCTGCGCGCGTCCATCACAGCCGCCCTGAAGCGCGGCGTGCGACTCGACGTCGGCCACGGCACGGCGAGCTTTAGCTTTGAAGTGGCGAAACGCGCCATCGCGATGGGCATTCTGCCGCACACCATCAGCTCGGATATCTACTGCCGCAACCGCATCAACGGCCCGGTAGGCTCACTGGCGAGCGTGATGTCGAAATTCCTCGCCATCGGCATGTCGCTGCCGCAGGTGATCGCCTGCGTGACCGCCAATGCCGCCGACGGCCTGCGCCTGACGCACAAAGGGCGGATTGAGCCGGGTCTCGACGCCGATCTGACGCTCTTCACCCTTAAACGCCAGCCAACGCTGCTGGTGGATGCTGAAAACGACAGCCTGCAGGCTGAACACATTCTGGTGCCGCTTGCCGCCATCCGCGCGGGCAAGGGCTACATGACCGAACAAGGGAGCACGGAACATGCCTTCGATTTATGAGAAGTACAATTTAAAGCAGGTTATCAACACCTCTGGCCGCATGACGGCGCTGGGTGTCTCCACGCCGCGCCCGGAAGTGGTGCAGGCGGCAATGGACGGCATGAACCACTACTTCGAGATGAAAGATCTGGTCAACAAAACCGGGGAGTACATCGCGAAGCTGCTGGACGTGGAAGGCGCGACGGTGGTTTCCTGCGCCTCGGCGGGTATCGCGCAATCCGTGGCGGCGGTCCTGGTCAAAGACAGCGACTGGCTGCTGGAAAACCTGCACGTTACCCCGATTGAGAACAACGAAATCGTCCTGCCGAAAGGGCACAACGTCAACTTTGGCGCGCCGGTCGGCACCATGGTGGCGCTGGGCGGCGGCAAGCTGGTGGAGGCTGGCTACGCGAACGAATGCTCTGCCGATCAGCTGGCGGCGGCGATCACCCCGCGCACTGCAGCGATCCTCTACATCAAATCACACCACTGCGTGCAAAAAAGCATGCTCAGCGTCGAGCAGGCGGCGGTTGTCGCCCGTAAGCACGATCTGCCGCTGATCGTTGATGCCGCAGCGGAAGAAGATCTGCACGCTTACTACCGCTCCGGCGCGGACCTGGTGATCTACAGCGGCGCGAAAGCCATTGAAGGCCCGACCAGCGGCCTGGTGATCGGCAAAACCCAGTACGTCGAGTGGGTGAAACGTCAGACGGCGGGCATTGGCCGCGCCATGAAGGTGGGCAAGGAGGGGATCCTCGGCCTGACCTGCGCCATCGAACACTACCTGACGGCGACCAAAGAGAGCGGGGCGGAGATGGTGGCGAAGATGACGCCGTTTATCGATGCGCTTAACACCCTGAACGGCGTCACGGCGCGCGTGGTCTGGGACAGCGCCGGTCGCGATATCGCCCGCACCGAGATTAAATTTGACGAAGCCACCACCGGCGTTGGTACCGGTGACCTGGTGAATAAGCTCAAACAGGGTGAATACGCCATCTACTTCCGTGGTTACAAGGCCAACGAAGGGATTATCGAGGCGGACGTGCGCAGCGTGAATGCTGACCAGCTGAATATTGTGTACCGCCGCATTAGCGAAGTATTAGGACAGGAGAAAAACGCATGAAACTGACCCCCAATTTTTACCGTGACCGCGTGTGCCTCAACGTGCTGGCAGGCTCCAAAGCCAACGCCAGCGCCATCTACGAGGCGGCGGAAGGCCACGTGCTGGTGGGCGTGCTCTCCAAAAATTATCCGGACGTAGACAGCGCGGTCGCCGACATGCGCGAGTACGCCGCGCTTATCGATAACGCGCTTTCCGTGGGGCTGGGCGCGGGCGATCCGAACCAGTCTGCAATGGTAAGCGAAATCTCCCGTCAGGTGCAGCCGCAGCACGTTAATCAGGTCTTTACCGGCGTCGCCACCAGCCGTGCGCTGCTGGGGCAGAGCGAGTCCGTGGTGAACGGCCTGGTCTCGCCAACCGGCACCGTCGGCATGGTCAAGATCTCCACCGGCCCGCTGAGCAGCGCGGCACCGGATGGGATCGTCCCGGTCGAAACCGCCATTGCCCTGCTGAAAGATTTCGGCGGCAGCTCCATCAAATACTTCCCGATGGGCGGTCTGAAGTGCCGCGATGAGTACACCGCGGTGGCGCAAGCCTGCGCCCGTCACGACTTCTGGCTCGAGCCGACCGGCGGTATCGATCTGGAAAACTTTGAAGAGATCCTGCAGATTGCTCTGGATGCGGGCGTGAGCAAGATCATACCGCATATTTACAGTTCGATTATCGATAAAGCCAGCGGCGATACGCGCCCGGAAGATGTGCGCACGCTGCTGGAGATGACGAAGAAGCTGGTTAAGTAGTCTCTCTCCCTCACCCTAACCCTCTCCCAAAGGGAGAGGGAACTTTTACCCCCTCGCCCTTTGGGAGAGGGCCGGGGTGAGGGGAAACACACCGCACAAAACCAAAGGAGCCACCATGCACACCCGCAACCTGCTCGTCGCTTCACTCTCGTTACTCGCTACCACCGCCATCGCCCAGACGCAGTACGCCTGGGTGGGAACCTACAACCCGAACGGTGAAGGGCTGTACCGCTTTACCCTCGACCCGCAAACCGGTGCGCTCGCGAACAAAACGCTGGTGAGCAAGCTGCCGAACGCCGCGCAGCTGACCGTCTCACACGACGGTAAAACGCTGTATCTGGCAAGCGAGGTGGAGCAGGGCGTAGTGCAGGCGCTGCGCATCGGTGACAACGGCGATCTGAGCGAGTTAAATCAGGTGGCCTCCGGCGGCGCGGGGCCGGTCTATCTCTCCCTGACGCCGAACGGTCAGCATCTGCTGGTGGCGAATTACGTGAGCGGCTCAATCGCTGTTTTACCGGTTAAAGCGGACGGCAGCCTGGGTGAGGCCACGGATACCCATCAGGATAGCGGGGAACCGGGAGCGGCCAAACCCGAGGCGGCAGCGGAAGGCAGCTTCGCGATGAGCGATCATAACGGCCCGCATGCGCACATGATCGCCGCCGATCCGAGCGGGAAGTACGTGTTTTCTACCGATCTAGGGCTGGATCGGATCTATCAGTATCGCTTTGACGAACGATCCGGAAAACTTACACCGAACGATTCGCCGTTCATCAGCGCCTCTTCAAAAGGTGCCGGGCCACGACACTTCGTCTTTACGCCAAAAGGCGATGCCCTGTGGCTGATTAACGAAGAAGCTTCGACACTGACCCATTATACGCTGGACAACGCAGGCCGATTGAAAGAGGGCAAAACGGTCTCCGCCCTGCCTGCGGGGTATAAAGGCACTAGCTTTGCCGCCGGGCTGGCGCTGAGCGCGGACGGCAAGCAGCTGTATGTGGCTAATCGTTTGCATAACAGCATCGGGCACTTTACCGTAACAGCGGACGGCACGCTGACGCACCGGGACGACGTCTGGACGCGGGGCGATTACCCGCGCACCCTGACGTTCGATAAACAAGGGCGCTGGCTGTACGTAATGAACCAGCGCAGCGACAACATTACCCGCTTTCGCGTGGCGCAGGACGGCAAGCTGAGCGCAGAGCCAGACTATACGCCGGTCGGCAGCCCATCCCAGATGGTCATTTCACCCTAAGCAGTAAGAGGACAACGACGTGCGATTTCCGAACCAACGTTTAGCGCAACTTTTCGATCTGTTGCAAAACGAGACGCTGCCGCAGGACGAGCTGGCGCAGCGGCTGTCGGTCTCCACGCGAACCGTCCGTGCTGACATCACCGCCCTGAACGCGCTGCTGGCGAGCCACGGGGCGCAGTTTATTCTGAGCCGTGGCAATGGCTATCAGCTGAAAATTGACGACGCCGCGCGTTATCAGCAGCTGCAGGCCTCTCATCCGCGCGCGCTGCGCATACCGCGAACCGGGCCGGAGCGCGTGCACTATCTGGTGGTGCGTTTTCTGACGTCAGCGTTTTCAATCAAGCTGGAAGATTTGGCCGATGAGTGGTTTATCAGCCGCGCCACGCTGCAAAGCGACATGGTGGAGGTGCGTGAGCTTTTCCAGCGCTATAACCTGACGCTGGAGACCCGTCCACGCCACGGCATGAAGCTGTTTGGCAGCGAGATGTCGACGCGCGCGTGCCTGACCGACCTGCTGTGGGAGCTGGCGCAGCAGGACAGCCTGAACCCGCTGGTCACCGACGTGGCGCTCAACGCTGGCGTGCCGGAGCAGATGGTCACGGTGCTGCACGACGCGCTGACCCGCCACCATATCCGCCTGACCGATGAAGGCGAGCTGTTCCTGCGCCTGTACTGTGCGGTCTCGGTGCGTCGCATCAGCGAAGGTTATCCGCTGCCGGAGTTCCACGCGGAGGATGTCGAGGAGAACGTGCGCGAGGCAGCAAAAGATATTGCGGTGACCATCCAGCAGCTCGCGGGCAAGCCGCTTTCCCCTTCCGAGGAGAACTGGCTGTGCGTCCACATTGCGGCGCGGCAGATCCAGGAGATCGCGCCGAGCGCAATCAACGCCGATGATGACGAAGCCCTGGTCAACTATATCCTGCGCTATATCAACACCCACTATAACTACAACCTGCTGAGCGACGAGCAGCTGCATGCAGACCTGCTCACGCACATCAAAACCATGATCACCCGCGTGCGCTATCAGATAATGATCCCCAACCCATTGCTGGATAACATCAAGCAGCACTACCCGATGGCCTGGGACATGACGCTGGCGGCGGTGTCGAGCTGGGGCAAATACACCCCGTATGTGATCAGCGAAAACGAAATAGGCTTCCTGGTGCTGCATATCGGCGTCGGGCTGGAGCGTCACTACAATATTGGCTACCAGCGCCAGCCGCGCGTGCTGCTGGTATGCGACGCCGGTAACGCGATGGTACGAATGATTGAGGCGGTGCTGCAGCGCAAATACCCGCAGATTGAGGTCACGCGCACGCTGACGTTGCGCGAGTACGAGCTGGCTGACGCTATCAGCGAAGACTTTGTGATCTCCACCGCCCGCGTGAGTGAAAAGTCCAAACCGGTGGTGATGATCGCGCCGTTCCCGACGGACTACCAGCTGGAGCAAATCGGCAAGCTGGTGCTGGTGGACCGCACCCGTCCGTGGATGCTGGATAAATACTTCGACGCGGCCCATTTTCGCATTCTTGATACGCCGATTGACCAGCAAACGCTGTTCCGGGAGCTGTGTGACCAGCTTGAAAGCGAAGGCTTCGTTGGTGCGGAATTTCTGGATTCGGTTGTTGAGCGTGAAGCCATCGTCAGCACCATGCTCGGTGACGGTATCGCGCTGCCGCACTCCCTGGGACTGCTGGCGCAGAAAACGGTGGTCTATACGGTGCTGGCCCCGCAGGGCATACCGTGGGGCGATGAAACCGCGCACGTCATCTTCCTGCTCGCCATCAGCAAGCGCGAGTATGAAGAGGCAATGGCGATCTACGACATTTTCGTCACCTTCCTGCGCGAGCGCGCCATGACGCGACTCTGCAGTTGCGGGAGTTTTGACGCGTTTAAGGCGGTAGCAATGGAGAGTTTGAGCCGGTTTTGAGAGGCGCTATCCAGAATTCGATGTAATGCGAATGTAATGCTAAACTGCATTACACATTGCTCATTACCGGAGGCATAATGGCCACGCTGAACGTCCGTCTGGATGACAAACTTAAAAACGAGGCGTATGCCGTGCTGGAAAAACTCAATATCACCCCCACTGAAGCGGTACGGCTACTGTTTCAGTACGTTGCAGAGACCGGACGGATGCCGGTGAAAACTGTCACCATAAGCGACGGTGAAGAGGCGCTTATTCAGACAGTCCGGGAGCGACTGGCTAATCCACAAAAGGGAATTAAGGTTAGTCTGGATGACTTATGAACTGGAATTCGACCCGAGGGCATTAAAGGAGTGGCGTAAACTGGGCGATACCGTGAAAGCCCAGTTTAAGAAGAAGTTAGCCAGCGTACTGGTGAATCCCCGGAATGAATCTGCCCGCCTGCATGACCTGCCTGACTGCTACAAGATAAAGCTTAAATCCTCTGGCTACCGCCTGGTTTATCAGGTGCGGGACGCGGTGGTTATTGTTTTTGTCATTTCCATTGGTAAGCGAGAGAAATCCGCTGCGTATCAGGCCGCAAGCAAACGGCTTTAGCGCTCAGCGCAAATGGTGCACAACCTGATTGCTGCTGCCGCGCCAGATCAGTGCCGGATCTTTCAGGTCCTGCACAAACTTGCCGTCGACCAGCACGTTGATCAGGTCCACCACTTCCCTCTGTTGAGCATCCAGCTCATCCAGCTTATAGCCGGTCCAGACCCAGATATCTTTTCCGGCGCACTCGCGGCGAATACGTTTCACCAGCTTCAGGATCTCCGGGACGTTCTGCGGATGGAGCGGATCGCCACCAGAGAGTGAAATACCCTGACGGGGAATGCGCGTGTCGTTCAGATCGGCGATGATCCGATCCGCCATCTCATCGGTGAACGGCAGACCGGAATTCAGACGCCAGGTGCTTTTGTTGTAGCAGCCAGGGCATTCGTGAACGCAGCCTGCCACAAAGAGCGTGCAGCGTGTGCCGGGGCCGTTGACGATATCGACGGGATAATACTGATGATAATTCATAGGCTTAACCTGATGCCCTCACCCCGGCCCTCTCCCACAGGGAGAGGGAGAAAACCGGCGGCAGGCATAACAATGTGCTCAATCTATTCCCTCTCCCTTGAGGGAGAGGGGTAGGGTGAGGGGGAGAACCCGGCGAAGAACTTAACCGATCTGCCCATTCCCCAAATGCTTCACGCGGCGCTTCACTTCTTCCTGCTTACCGGCGTTGAACGGACGCGCGTCCGGGCTGCCGAGATAGCCGCACACGCGTCGAGTAACGGAGACGCGGGCCGCATCATGGTTACCGCATTTCGGGCAGGTGAAGCCTTTGCTGGTGCACTCAAACTCACCGGTGAAGCCGCACTCGTAGCACTCGTCGATTGGCGTGTTAGTGCCGTAATACGGAACGTGCTGATAGCTGTAATCCCATACGTCTTCCAGCGCCTTCAGGTTGTGCTGGATGTTCGGGTACTCGCCGTAGCAGATGAAGCCGCCGCTGGCGATAGGCGGGTAGGCCGCTTCAAAGTCGATCTTGTCGTACGGGTTCACCTTTTTCTCAACGTCCAGGTGGAAGCTGTTGGTGTAGTAGCCTTTGTCGGTTACACCTTCTACGATGCCGAACTCGGCGGCGTCCAGACGGCAGAAGCGGTCGCACAGGTTTTCGCTTGGCGTGCTGTACAGGCTAAAGCCGTAGCCGGTTTCGTCTTTCCACTGGTCAACGGCATCGCGCAGACGCTGAACAATCGCAACGCCTTTCTCACGCAGCGCTTCGCTGTCGTAAACGTGTTTGTCACCAAACAGCGCGTTAATGGTTTCGTGAATGCCGATGTAACCGAGAGAAATCGATGCGCGACCGTTTTTGAAGATCTCAGATACGTCATCGTCCGCCTTCAGACGCACGCCGCAGGCCCCTTCCATATAAAGGATGGGCGCCACGCGGGCTTTCACCCCTTCAAGACGCGCGATGCGGGTCATCAGCGCCTTGCGGGCCAGTTGCAGACGTTCGTCCAGCAGCGTCCAGAACGCCGCTTCGTTACCTTTAGCCTCCAGCGCGATGCGCGGCAGGTTAAGGCTGATCACGCCCAGGTTGTTACGCCCGTCGTGGATCTGCTCGCCGTTTTCGTCTTCATACACACCGAGGAAGCTGCGGCAGCCCATTGGCGTTTTGAACGAGCCGGTAACCTTAACCACCTGGTCATAGTTGAGGATGTCCGGGTACATGCGCTTGCTCGCGCACTCCAGCGCCAGCTGTTTGATATCGTAGTTGGGATCGCCAAACTTGTGGTTCAGGCCGTCGCGGATGGCGAACACCAGCTTCGGGAACACCGCGGTTTTGCGGTTTTTGCCCAGACCAGAGATGCGGTTACGCAGAATCGACTGCTGGATCAGACGCGACTCCCAGCTGGTGCCGAGGCCAAAACCGAAGGTAACGAACGGCGTCTGGCCGTTGGCGGTATGCAGCGTGTTGACTTCATATTCCAGAGACTGGAACGCGTCGTAGCACTCTTTCTCGGTGCGGGAGTGGGCGTAGCCGTCAGCGTCCGGGATCTGCCACTCTTCCGCCGTTTTACGGTGCTTATTGAAGCTCTCGGTCACAAACGGTGCCAGCACTTCATCGATGCGGTTGATGGTAGTGCCACCGTAAATATGGCTCGCCACCTGGGCGATGATCTGCGCCGTGACCGCCGTCGCGGTGGAGATCGATTTTGGCGGCTCAATCTCGGCGTTCCCCATCTTAAAGCCCTGGGTCAGCATGCCTTTCAGGTCGATCAGCATGCAGTTGAACATCGGGAAGAACGGTGAATAGTCGAGATCGTGGTAGTGGATCTCGCCCCGCTCGTGCGCGGAGACCACGTCACGCGGCAGCAGGTGCTGGCGGGCGTAGTGTTTGGCGACAATACCGGCCAGCAGGTCGCGCTGGGTGGGGATCACTTTACTGTCTTTATTGGCATTTTCATTGAGCAGCGAGGAGTTTGTCTGCTCCACCAGGCCACGAATTTCCTGGTTCAGGCGACCGCGTTTCTCACGCTGGACGTCACGATCGTGACGGTACTCGATGTAGGCACGCGCCAGCTGCTTGTACGGCCCGGACATCAGCTGGTTTTCAACCGCGGTCTGGATCTCGTTGATGTCCACCTGGCTGCGTTCATTCATCTGGCTGCTAACGATTTCTGCGACGGTGGCGCAGTAATCTGCGTCATCGACTCCCGCTGCTTTAGCTGCACGAAGAATGGCTTCTTTGATGCGCTCTGATTTAAACGGCACTTTACAGCCATCACGCTTCATCACATGCGGTGTCATGATCACTCCATTTTAAAAACAGGTTATCCACAAAGGCGGGGAAGTATTCACCGGATGGATTATCAACCGGGCCAGTCACTTCCCTCGTTCCCGACACTTGTTATCCACAATTCCGGCCAGCGTCGATGCCGTCTTGTTGTTGGAATAGTAGACGATAAATACAAGATGTTGGGTCGGGCTGCATTTTAATGGCTATATATAGTGATTTGCATCAAACATGTTTGCGATTTTTTTGATTCAGAACAAAGTAAAAAGACGAGAGTACAAACGACGGGCGCTACAGCCTTTGTAAAAAATAAAGGAAAAATCCGGTTATTTTTACAACAAAAACAGGCGCTCAGCGTGGGTGACCCTGAGCGCCAGCGCGTTAGCCCAGACCGAGAAGCCAGCGTAATCCGGCATGCAGGAAGGCTGCCGCCGCGATCGCTCCAAGGATCGTGGGAAGTAAAAGGGAGCGGGCAGGTTTATCGTTAGTCGCCGTATGCGCTTCGGCATTAAGGGCGGATAACGCCTCTTCGCACGTACGCGCTGCCAGCAGGCGGTTGCGCACGCGTTCATCCGTGAGGGAGGAGGTCAGCATGGTCAGCAGCTGCATATGCGTGCTGCCCGCTTCGGCTTCCGGTATAGCCAGCAGGAAAACCATTCTGACGTCTTCATCGCCCTCCAGACCGGGCCAGAGAATGGGGTCGTCAAACAGCGCCAGGCAAAACGCCGCCCGCTGGACCACGGGCGACTTACCGTGGGGCACGGCAAGCTCCTCGCCAAGCGCGGTGGGGCCTTCACTCTCGCGTTGCAGCACGCAGCGAATAAACGCCTCTTTATCGCCGATCAGGTTGCGCGCCGCCAGGGAGGCGGACATCCGCTCGATCAGCGCGTCAGGCGTAGATAAAGGGGGATTGATAAAAATCAGGTCCGGGTACGTCAACGCACGCAAATTCATATTAAACCTCAAGCAAAAAGTCGCAGGTACAGGAAGGGGCAATCAGGGCGACCGGCGCAACGGGTTCTTCGAGATAGTTGATCTGTAAAAGCCCGGCCAGGTTCTCGGGAACCGGCACTGGCTGCGTTCCGGCGTTAAATACCCGTACGATGGTCCCGGACAGAGTGCGCGCATGGGGCAGCGCGGAGAGAATGAGTGGCTCCGGCAATGACAGCAATGAACATTCCGCCGGAAGATGCCGCTCGGGATGGCGCAGCTGAAAGCGCTCGAGGCGATTATCCAGCGTGTGCAGGGATTGCCGCTGGTAGGTAAAGGGCTGACCGCAGGCCTGATTTTCCAGCTGACGCAGCGTGAGATGGTCGGCATTGTCTGCCAGCGCAACGCTAAAGGAAAAGTGCAGCGGCTTGAGCAGCTGCGCATCCGGTGTTTCGACCACCGTATTATTAATGCCCGATGCGCGTCCTGGCCGCCACTCAAGGTTGCTACGCCCCAGTACGCCTGTGGACTTAAACAGCGTCAGCGCAATAGCAGCCTGTTTCGTCCCGACAACCTGAAACTCTTTCATGCCGCGGCTGTTTACCACCAGCGCTTTACCCGGCTCGGCGATGGCGATGATCCCCTCGCTGGTTTCGATATCCACCGGCCGCTCGCGATAGTGCGCCTGCCAGTTCAGGTCGTCACACCCCGTTGGGCGGTGAACGATGGCGAACGGCTGCGACGCAATGGACGTCCGGGTACGGATGTCGCTGTTAATGAGCAGGCGCAACCGATGGTCGCAGACGCTGTTTTCAACAGAGATATCAACATACAGATTGGGGTCGCCCTGACGCAGCTCGCACACGACGTGGATCGTGAGCGGTATGAAGCTGTTATCCGTGCGGGAAGAGAGATTTCGCGGCAGGTATAACAGGGCCTCAAGCTCCATCCGCTCAATGAGAGTATGCTTTTTGCAGTCGATCAGGGTGAAGTGCCAGCAGCGGGTGGGTTCATCCTCCGGCAGGGGCGAAAAGTCGTAACTGTCTCCGCCATCCGCACAGTCTTCGAAGCTAAACAGCCCGGTGATGCACCTGCCGTTGCGCTTATCGTGAAGTGTAAGCGTACCAGCGTCGATTGCCAGCCGACAGACTTCATTTTCAATCTCGCTGGCCGTTTTCTGGCGCGTCGGCACAAACGCTGCGGGGTTGGCTTGAACGGTAAAGGCCCGGTAGCCAACGGCAGGCAGCGCCTGCGCCAGCAGCGCAATGTGCCAGCGGTAATAAGGCGGCAGGGGCGTTTCACATTCCCCCTGCGAACCGAGAGAGATAACGCTTCCTCCGGGCAGGGTTTCTCTGGTCAGCACCTCAAAGGCGAGCGGCTTCCCCTGTTGCGTCAGCGCGATATTGTCGGCGCGGCTGTACAAGGTGGTTTTGACCACGCGGCTGGTGCGGCTTGGCAGGGCGTTGAAGATAAGCAGATCGCCGTCGTCGCAGCTTGTCATCGCCAGCCCTTTAACGACCAGATTCCACAGGCTGTGGCAAAGCTGCCAGGTCTGCTCCAGGCGATGAAGAATATCCCGGTTCGTCGCGTCGCTGTTACATCCGCCCATGGAGTCATGGGCATGGCAGCGCAGCAGTTTTTTCCACAGGGTATCGACCAGCCCCAGATTGACCGGAATTCCCTGATGGCGCGCAATCGCAATCGCAGGCTCCAGCTGGCGCAGGATGAACTGTTCAATCTCGTCGTTTTTCTTTTTGATGTCGTAGCGCACGGAGCCGATGGTTTTGTGGATCCGGGTGTAGCGCGGCGATTTCAGCTCGCCTTCCCATACCTCAAGCCGCTCGCGCTGCGGGCGCAGGCTCTCCACGTACTCCTCAAGCGAGCTGAGGAAATAGCGGTCACGGGCGGGGGAGCGCTCGCTGGCCGTTTGCAGCGTGCGCGGCAGCGTCGGGTCGATGCTAACCTGATCGCCGCCGCAGGGCAGCAGCAGGTTGTCGATGCCCGCACGTTCGCGCAGCAGATCGACAATCGGGAAGATTTTGTTTTCAAGATGGTAGGGATCGGCGTGCATATTTTTGGCCGCGCCGTAACCCAGCGCCATCGCGCAGGCGATAACCGTTTCGCCAGAGGGGGCGCGCCACAGAAACTGGCTGTTTTTGACCATGCGATCGTGGTCGATCCCGCGCCAGAAGACGATGTTATCGATATTGCAGCCGCGCAGGATCGTTGGCATTTGCGCGTTGTGTCCGAAGGTGTCCGGCAGATAACCCACCTGCATCGCGTGCCCGAGCGCCCGCGCGGCGGCGATGCCATATTTCAGGTTACGCACGATCGACTCACCGTGAACGTTCCAGCTGTCGGTTTGGGTATACCACGGCCCGACAAATAGCCGTTTCTCGCTGACCAGCTTCTTCAGGCGCGGCGTGTATTCCGGATTCACGGCCAGGAAGTCGTCCACCACCGCCATCTGTCCATCAAGATGGTAGCAACGGTAGGCCGGGTCCTGCTCCAGCGTGTCGATAACGTCTGCAAAGTTCCAGGATGCCAGCACCGTGCTGTCCTGACGCGTGAAATACCACTCCTGATCCCAGTGCGTATGGGCAATAACGTGAATTTGACTCATGATATTTCCCTTAATCCGCGTTTTTAGGGCTGACGTAGAGCACGCCTAACGCGCAGATCAGCGCGCCCACGCACACGCTCGCAAGATAGCCTGCCACGTTCGTGGCCAGCGGCCATCCCCAGATGGCGGGCAGGGGAAGCGTCTGCTTCACCTCCAGGGCAATCGCCAGCAGCGCGCCAGAGGCGGCGCCGATCATAAACACGGGGATCAGGCGCGGGTTTTTCAGGATGAAGGGGATTGCGCCCTCTGAAATGCCAATCAGGCCCAGCAGCAGCGAGGTACTGCCAACGGTTTTCTCTTCGCGGGAAAACACGTCCGGCAGGCCAAAGCGGCCGTTCAGGAACGCCGCAAGGCCGACGCCGATGGAGGGGATCACGATGGATAATTCGCGGGCGGTTAAATCAAAGGTTTCGCTCACGCCGTTCAGGCCGAGCGCCACCGATCCCGCCGCTTTATTGACAGGCCCACCCAGATCGAACGCGGTGCCTGCGGCGATCATCGCTGAATAGAAGCCGCGTCCGGTATCGCCTGCCGAGGTAAAAAACACCACCATCAGCTGGTTGAGTGAACCGAAAACCGGATTGATCAGATATTCCATCACCATCACCAGCGTGATGCCGGTGATCAGCGGCACGAGCAGCATGGTTTTGATGGTGGTGAGCTGCTGGCGGACGTGGATAGTATCGTTAAGCCACCGCACCAGATAACCCACAAAAAAGCCGATGCCAATGGCGCCAAAAAAGCCCGACGGCATAAAGGTCTCAATGTCGAAAAAGCGCTTATACACCTCATCGGACATAATGCCGCCGATAAGCCCAGGGATCAGGGCGGGCTTGCCGGCAATCGAAAACGCCAGATACATGGCGAACACCGGATACATGAACTTAATGGTCATAAAGCCGAGCTTATCCAGCAGGCTAAACGGTGAATGCTCAATGTTGATGAATTGCCCGGTGATTTTGGCCGTCGCCATCATCAGGCCGCCCATTACAACCACGGGTAACATGTAGCTGATGGCCGCCATGATGTGGCCGATAAAAATCTGGTAGGCGGAGCGCGTAATCTCCGGCTCTTGTTCCCCGGCTTCGGCGCGTTTTCCCATCGCTAAAGCCTGGCGCAGGTAGCGGTCGGTATCCTTGATAAGCTCCTGGGTGCGCGTTTTAAGGTGCGGGACGCCGTCAAAACGTTCCGCATCCTGAATGGGCACGTCGGTCGCCAGGATAATCGCGCTGGCACTGGCAATATCCTGTTTGGTGAGCCTGTTTTTGACGCCGTCGCTTCCCTGCGTTTCGACCTTGACCTCAATGTTGTGCTGTTTCGCCCAGGCCATAATTTTATTGGCGGCCATAAACGTGTGCGCTATTCCTGTCGGACAGGCCGTTACAGCGATAATTTTTTGTTTCATCATTGTAATAAATTCCTGACTGTGAAAATAACGGCAGTATAAAGAGAAACAAAAACAAGCCTTAATGTTTGCTAATACTAATTGCGTATCACGATACGCCTTTATGCAAGATGTGAAGCGCCTTCCAGAGACTATTTCCGCGAGCTGTTAATATGGCGTCTGGTTTTAACAGGGCGTGATATATGAATTCTTTTCAGGGAAGTGAACGTTTAATATTTGAATACATCCAGTTCCATGCGCATTCTATTTCTAATATTTCCGCAAAAGAGATTGCCCGGGATACATTTACCACCACGACATCGGTTAACCGCGTCTGTAAAAAGATGGGGTATAAGAGCTATACCGAGCTTCGGTATCGTTTTCTGGGCGATCAATCGCTGGCCTCACCCGCCGCCCCCTGCGGGGTGGCAAATGAAGAGGGGATTGTGACGGAGGTCTCCGGGCTGCTGGTGCACGCCAGCCATATCTACCTGTACGCGCGGGGTGCCTCGCTTACCAGCCTCAACTACCTGTCGCGCTTTTTGTCGCTGGCGAGCCTGCCGCATCTGATCCTCAACGACATGCACCAGCTCACGCGCGTGTCGAAAGGGACGCTGGTGCTGATCAGTAAATCAGGCGAGACCCAATCGCTTATCGAAATGGCGCGTAACGCGCTGCGAAAAGGGCTGAAGATTGTGGCGATCACCCGTCAGGGATCGTCGCTGGCTGCTTTGGCGACGCTGTGCTGGCCGTTAACAATTGATATCAGCGCGGTTTCGCTCTATCAGCGGGAAGGGCAGCTTGAGCTGCTTAGCGCCGTGGACCGCATCGGCTGCAGGCTTTTGCAGCACGATGCGGCATAAGGTCGCTGTTAAAGCTGTTTAACAATGCCCAGGCGAACGGCGTAATCATTTTTATGATTGCCGTCGTCATCGATGTAGGTTTTATCCAGCGAGACCAGTTCGACATACGGCGTCCAGCCGTCGTCGAGCTTATAGTTGAACGCCACGGTATGCTCCCAGTAGGTATCATCCCCGGTCCCCTGATCGACATTATCCTGCCAGCGGAAACGCGGGTTATAGGACATACCGAATTTACCGATGTTATAGGCAAACCAGATATCGAACTGATGGGATTCACGGCGGGTATAGCCGCTGCCGTCCAGCTGTTTATCGCTGTGCGCGTCGTTTACGGTGTTGTAGCGATAGCGTGTGGAGAGATTGAGGCCATTGTCGAAGGCTTTCCATCCCTGAATAAAGGGACGGTAGTGCGTGTTGCTGGCGGTGAAAACGGTCACCAAACCGGGCGCAACGGCGAAACCATTGCCGAGATCGAAGCGCCAGCGCGTCTCAATTTCCTGCGCGGCTTCGGTTAAGCCTTTATCGTCGGCGTTATATCGGTCGGTATCGCCAAAAAAGGTATCGTTATGATTTTGTGCAGCCTCAACGGAAAAGTAAAAACCGTTATCCGCCTGATGCATAACCTTAATACGGGAGTCGTTTACGTCAGATCGCGTATTATGACCAAAACGCAGATCGACGGCGGTATTTCCGCACCATCCCTGAGTGCTGATCAATAATGCGCTAATACAGCTTGCTTTAATAATTGTCTTGTTCATCATATCCTGCCGGGGTTATTTAATTGGCAGGGCTATTTTTATTTTTGCCGTTGCAATATGTAAAAGTTATTGTCATACATTTAGCGTATCGCTAAACGCGGAAATAGCGGAGATACGACCCGCGCCGTATCTCCTGAGGTTTACGCCTGTAACCACCAGACGGCTTCAAACGGCCGGAGCACTGCCGCGTCTGGACCGGCATAGTTGCTCATTACCACGTTCCACTCGCCGTGCAGGGCGTCGGGACGCCACTCCTGAGGCGCAGGGCTGAGGTTTGCGGCCACGATCAGAGTTTGCCCCTGCCACTGGCGGCGGTAGCACCACAGATAAGGGTGGTCAGGCAGAAGATCCTCATAATCCCCCCACGTTAGCACCGGCAGGGTTTTACGCAGACGAATCAGCGCTTGATAGGTATAAAACACCGAATCCGGGTCATCGAGCGCCGCGCGGGTGTTCACGGTTTCGTAGTTATCGCAGACGCTAATCCAGGGGTCGCCTGCGGTAAAGCCCGCGTTGTGCGAGGCATCCCACTGCATTGGCGTGCGGCCATTATCGCGGGATTTACTCGCCAGGATCGCCAGCAGTTCATCCGGATCGCGACCGGTTGCCCGCAGTTCGGCGAACATGTTCAGACTTTCCACGTCGCGATAGTCGGTGATGCGCGTGAAGTGCGGGTTGGTCATGCCAATCTCTTCGCCCTGATAGATATAAGGCGTGCCCTGCATGCCGTGCAACACCATGCCGAGCATCTTCGCGGCGGCGACGCGGTATTCTCCCTCGTCACCAAAGCGCGACACAATGCGCGGCTGATCGTGGTTACACCAGAACAGCGCGTTCCAGGCTTTGTTATGCATCCCTTGCTGCCAGTGGCTGAACAGGGTTTTCAGCGTCACGAAGTTTGGTTTTGCCTTCGTCCACTTTTCGCCGCCGGGATAATCGACCTTGAGGTGATGGAAATTAAAGGTCATCGACAGTTCGCGGCCATCGAGCGATGCGTACTGCTGGCAGTTCTCCAGCGAGGTGGATGACATTTCGCCCACGGTCATCAGGTTGCGCGGCGTAAAGACGTCGCGGCTCAGCTCCTGCAGATACTCGTGAATGCGCGGCCCGTCGGTATAGAAGCGGCGGCCATCGCCCATGTCGTCGTTCGGGAAATTCTGGTCTTTTGAAATCAGGTTGATCACGTCGAGACGCAGACCGTCCACGCCGCGATCGGCCCAGAATTCGCACACGCTTTTTAGCTCGGCGCGCACGTCAGGATTCTCCCAGTTGAGGTCCGCCTGCTCCGGGGCGAAAAGGTGCAGATAATACTGCTCGCTCTCGGCATGCCAGCGCCAGGCGTTGCCGCCGAATTTCGAACGCCAGTTGTTAGGCAACTGGTCCGGCGTGCCGTCGCGCCAGATGTAGAACTGACGATACGGGCTGGCTTTATTCAGCGATTCGCGGAACCAGGCGTGCTGCGTTGAGGTGTGGTTCAGCACCATATCCAGAACAATGCGAATGCCGCGCTGGTGCGCCTCGGCGACCAACTCATCAAAATCGTCCAGCGTACCGTAGGCCGGATCGATGGCGGTGTAATTCGCCACATCGTAACCGTTATCCACCTGCGGAGAGATGTAAAACGGCGTCAGCCAGATGGCGTCGATCCCGAGCGTTTTGAGGTAATCAAGACGCTGCGTTACGCCGCGTAAATCGCCGGTGCCGCGCCCGGTCGTGTCCTGGAAGCTCTTCGGGTAGATCTGATAGATGACGCCGTTCTGCCACCAGTGAGGAAGGGTATTCATAATGCGTTCCTGCAAATGCGAAGGGGGCGCAACTGCGCCCCGAAAGATAACGTTAGACGATCTGGAGCGTGCCCTGACGGAATTTACGCTGGTATATCACGGTGGTGAGCGCCATCGGGACGATAATCGCGATGGCCATTGCCAGAGCAAACACCTGCCAGAATGCGGGCTGAATGGAGAGTATGCCCGGCAGACCGCCGACGCCGATCCCGTTCGCTATCACGCCGTTCAGGCCACACAGCAGGCCCGCCAGGCCGGAGCCGATCATTGCGCAGAGCATCGGGAAGCGGTACTTCAGGTTGATGCCGTACATTGCCGGTTCGGTCACGCCGAGGTAGGCGGAGATCGCCGCCGGAACGGAGATTTCACGTTCGTTATGCTTGCGGCTGACGATGATAATGCCGGTGACCGCAGAAGCCTGTGCGATGTTAGAGAGCGCAATGATTGGCCAGACCGGCGTGCCGCCAAGGCTCTGAATCATCTGCATATCAATCGCCAGCGTGGTCTGATGCACGCCGGTGATCACCAGCGGGGCATACAGGAAGCCAAACAGCGCGGCACCAATCGGCGCGAAGCTGCCGGTCATCAGGTGACGCACCGCGAAGGCCACACCGTCGCCAATCAGGCGGCCAAACGGACCGATAAAGGCATGCGCGAGGAACACCGCAATAATCAACGAGCTGACCGGCACCACCACCAGATAGAGATAATCCGGCACCATGCGCTTGATGCGCGTCTCGATAAAGCCCAGCGTCAGGCCTGCGAGCAGGGCGGGAATCACCTGCGCCTGATAACCGACTTTCGCGATGGTAAACAGGCCGAAGTTCCATACCTCCGGCACCTGCTGACCAAGTAAGTAAGCGTTCATTAACTGTGGAGAGACCAGCGTGACGCCCAGTACGATGCCGAGAATCGGCGTACCGCCCATCTTGCGCACCGCGGACCAGCAGATCCCCACCGGCAGGTAGAAGAAGATCGCTTCGCCAATCAGCCACAGGAAATCATAGATGCTTTGCAGGGCCGGGTACATCTGCGCCAGCGTTTTGCCGTCGCTCATCGGCACGTCCCCGATGACGTTGCGGAACCCTAAGATTAAGCCCCCGCTGATCAGCGCCGGCAGCAGCGGGAAGAAAATCTCTGCGAAATGGGAGATAAGCTGTTCGTGCCACTTCATATTCTGGCGCGCGGCTTTCTTCGCCTGCTCTTTATCGGCGGAGGAGTGCCCGGTTGTCGCCAGCAGAGCCTGATAGTAATCGCCCACTTCGGTACCAATAACGACCTGGAACTGACCGGCGTTGGTGAAGCAGCCTTTGACCATCGACAGCTCTTCAATGGCTTTAGGGTTGGCTTTGGCCGGATCGTTCAGCACGAAGCGCAGGCGGGTAATACAGTGGCTGACGGTCGCAATGTTCTCGCGTCCGCCGACCAGGACGATCAGCTGGTCGATATCTGCTTGTCTGACTTTACTCATCATGAAACCTCATGATCTATTGATAGGGGTTATGACCTGAGCGCAAGCCTACTCTTTAAGCGTGACGGCGAAAACGGGAACGTTCCCGAAATTGGGGGAGGATCACAATAATCTGAAGTTGGAGGGTTAAGCCAGGTGTGAGGGAATAACGATCTGGCGCGGCTCCGCGCGGCCATTAATCTGCTCTATCAACTGCGCGGCTGCCTGTCGGCCAGACTCCGCGTAGCCGGGGTCGACGGTGATGATCTCCGGGTGCAGGAACTTCATCAGCGGCGTGCTGCCCACGCTTGCGACCTGCAAATCGGTAATACGCTGTTCATGTAAATACTTACTTACGCCAAGCGCCAGAGTATCCGTGGCGCAGACCAGCGCGGTGGTTTGGGGCGTCAGGACGCTTGCGGCCTGCTCATACCCTTGCTTCATGCCCAGGCCCGGCAGGGACGCGACGGCGGGGAGGTTATGTTTTTTACAGAACGTCAGGTAAGCCTCGTGGCGACGTTTGCCGGTGGTGACGTCGGTATGCGGGACGCCCAGATAGCTTATATAGCGATGGCCCTGCTCAAACAGGCGCTGCATCAGGGTGATAATCGCCCCCTCGTCATCGTAACAAACGGAGGCGAACCCGCTGGCATCGCGCGCCAGCAGCACCAGCGACCGCTGCCACGGCTTGAGTATCTCGTCCTGAATACCGGAAAAGCCAAACAGCACTACGCCATCAATGTTGCGGCGCTGGAGCATGCCCAGGTGTTCTTCCACCATCTGCGGCGAGAACTTGCTCTCCATCATGATGGGATCGTAACCCTGCTCATAAAAGGCGGGAAGCATGGTCTGTACGGCGAGGTTTTCTGAGAGAGAATCCAGACGCGAGACGATAATGGCGACGACTTTGTCGCTCTGACCACGCATGGCGCGCGCAGAGCGGGAAGGGGAAAAACCGTGCTGATTCATCACCGCCTCGACGCGTTCACGCGTGCGTTCGCTGACACCGCTTTCGTTGTTGAGCACACGCGAGACGGTAGATTTCCCCACGCCGCTTAAACGCGCAATGTCTTTAATCGTAAGGCGGTTCTGCATGCTGTTTTCCCTGTAACAACGACAAAATGGTCAATTGAGCCTAATGCTATAGCGCGAATTGGCTATGGGCAAAGTCTGGTTTACGTTAGGTTTATTTGCCTGGGGTTATAATACCGCCCGAATCGTCACAAACGGTATGGATAAATCCTTATACTGCGCGGCGACATCCCACTTTTTACTTACCGGAGGCTATATGGATCCCGATCCCGCCCCTCTCCTGAACGGGAGAGCAATTTCTTTCCGGTAAGCCAGCCTCCGCGCTGCTCACCGGTTACGTGAGGCAGCGCGTTTAAACGCTCCTGCTTGAAATCTTAAGTGCCCCTCAGGCCCGGCTTTGTCGCGCCTGCAGGAAAGACTGCATCCGCCCGGCGGATGCGGGGAGCTTACTATGCTTAAAAATATTACTCGCCAGCTGCTTGCCCAGCTGAGCCGTCATCTGCCACGTCGCCTGACCGAGCGCGACCCGCTGCCGAACGCCAAACATCTGGCCGGTGCGGCGATCCCGGCATCCCTGACCGAACGCTGCCTGAATGTGGCGGCAATGGATGAAAATGAAGTCTGGCGCGCCTTTGGCGGACATCCGGAAGGGCTGAACGCGCTTGAAGTGGAAAAAATCCGCGCCGTGCACGGCGACAACCAGATTCCGGCGCAAAAGCCGTCTCCGTGGTGGGTGCACCTGTGGCACTGCTACCGTAACCCGTTCAACCTGCTGCTGACCGTGCTGGGCATTATCTCCTACGCGACCGAAGATCTGTTTGCCGCCGGGGTGATTGCGCTGATGGTGGGCATCTCCACGCTGCTCAATTTCATTCAGGAAGCCCGTTCCACCAAAGCGGCGGACGCCCTGAAAGCGATGGTCAGCAACACGGCGACCGTCTCCCGCGTGATTAACGATCTGGGGGAAAACGCCTGGGTTGAGCTGCCTATCGACCAGCTGGTGCCGGGCGATCTGGTGAAGCTCGCCGCCGGGGATATGATCCCCGCAGATTTACGCATCATTCAGGCTCGCGATCTGTTTGTGGCGCAGGCCTCGCTGACCGGTGAATCCCTGCCGGTTGAGAAAGTGGCGCGCACTCGCGAGCCGCAGCAGGTGAATCCGCTGGAGTGCGATACCCTGTGCTTTATGGGCACCACGGTGGTGAGCGGTACGGCGCAGGCGATTGTCACCGCGACCGGGGGCAACACCTGGTTCGGGCAGCTGGCCGGGCGCGTCACCGAGCAGGAGAGCGAGCCGAATGCGTTCCAGAAGGGCATTGGCCGCGTCAGCATGCTGCTGATCCGCTTTATGATGGTGATGACGCCAATTGTGCTGCTGATCAACGGCTACACCAAGGGCGACTGGTGGGAAGCGGCGCTGTTCGCGCTCTCCGTGGCCGTCGGCCTGACGCCGGAAATGCTGCCGATGATTGTGACCTCCACCCTGGCACGCGGGGCAGTCAAACTCTCTAAGCAAAAAGTTATCGTTAAGCACCTCGACGCCATTCAAAACTTCGGCGCGATGGACATTCTCTGCACCGATAAAACCGGCACGTTGACCCAGGACAAAATCGTGCTGGAGAACCACACCGATATCGCCGGTAAAACCAGCGATCGCGTGCTGCACAGCGCCTGGCTCAACAGCCATTACCAGACCGGGCTGAAAAACCTGCTCGACGTCGCCGTGCTGGAAGGCGTAGACGAAGAGTCTGCCCGCACGCTCTCTGGCCGCTGGCAGAAGGTGGATGAGATCCCGTTCGACTTCGAGCGCCGCCGCATGTCGGTTGTGGTGAGCGAGCAAGAGGATGTGCATCAGCTGATTTGCAAAGGGGCGCTGCAGGAGATCCTCAACGTTTCAACCCAGGTGCGCCATAACGGCGAGATTGTGCCGCTGGACGACACCATGCTGCGCCGCATCAAACGCGTCACCGACAACCTGAACCGACAGGGACTGCGCGTGGTGGCGGTAGCCAGCAAGTTCCTGCCCGCGCGGGAAGGGGACTATCAGCGTATCGATGAATCCGATTTGATCCTCGAAGGTTACATCGCATTCCTCGATCCGCCGAAAGAGACCACCGCGCCGGCGCTGAAGGCGCTGAAGGCCAGCGGTATTACCGTGAAAATCCTGACCGGCGACAGCGAGCTGGTGGCGGCGAAAGTGTGCCACGAAGTGGGGCTGGACGCGGGCGATGTGGTGGTGGGCAGCGACATTGAGCCCCTGTCCGACGATGAACTGGCGGCCCTTGCCCAGCGCACCACGCTGTTTGCCCGCCTGACGCCGATGCACAAAGAGCGCATTGTTACTCTGCTACGCCGCGAAGGTCACGTGGTCGGCTTTATGGGCGACGGCATTAACGATGCCCCGGCACTGCGCGCGGCGGACATTGGTATTTCCGTCGACGGCGCGGTGGATATTGCCCGTGAAGCGGCGGATATCATCCTGCTGGAAAAGAGCCTGATGGTGCTGGAGGAGGGCGTGATCGAAGGGCGTCGGACCTTTGCCAACATGCTTAAGTACATCAAGATGACCGCCAGCTCCAACTTTGGTAACGTCTTCAGCGTGCTGGTGGCGAGCGCGTTCCTGCCGTTCCTGCCAATGCTGCCGCTGCACCTGCTGATCCAGAACCTGATGTACGATGTCTCTCAGGTGGCGATCCCGTTTGATAACGTTGATGATGAGCAGATCCAGAAGCCGCAGCGCTGGAATCCGTCCGATCTTGGCCGCTTTATGCTGTTCTTCGGCCCGATCAGCTCGATCTTTGACATCCTGACCTTCTGCCTGATGTGGTTTGTGTTCCACGCCAACACGCCTGAACACCAGACGCTGTTCCAGTCCGGCTGGTTCGTGGTGGGGCTGCTGTCGCAAACGCTGGTGGTGCATATGATCCGCACGCGCCGCATTCCGTTCATCCAGAGCCGTGCCGCATGGCCGCTGATCGTCATGACCGGCATCGTGATGGCGCTCGGTATCGCGCTGCCGTTCTCGCCGCTGGCGAGCTACCTGCAGCTGCAGGCGCTGCCGCTGAGCTACTTCCCGTGGCTGGTGGCGATCCTCGCGGGTTACATGGTGCTGACGCAGATGGTGAAAGGGTTCTATGCGCGCCGGTATGGGTGGCAGTAACACCACGCCCGGTGGCGCTGCGCTTACCGGGCCTACGATCCAGACGTAGGCCGGATAAGGCGAAGCCGCCACCCGGCAGATAGCTTTCCTCCTAAATTCAACAACCTGTGATCTGCGTCGGCCCTTGCGCTTGACGACAATTTGTACGCATGTTAACAAAATGTTTTGCCTTTATTTGGCCCGTCAGATAAGGAACATTCATGTTACGGTACAGTCTCTTAACCGCCGGGCTTATGCTCGGCGCTTCCGCATTTGCCGCTCCGGCAGGCGATCTCCCGTTGATGCCCTGGCCTGCAAAGGTCGAACGCCCCACCACGCAGGGGGCGCTGGTACTCACCGATAACCTCTCCGTCAGCGTCAGCGGCGACGATCTCGGTGAGGCGGTCAACCGTCTGCGTCAGCGTATTGCACTGCAAACCGGCTGGACGCTCCAGCCGCAGGCCGGGAAACCTGAAAAACCCACCATCCGCATTGCGATAGCCAAAAAGGTTAAACCGCAGCCGCTGCCCGACAGCGATGAAAGCTACAGGCTCGTCGTGGATGCCAGCGGCGTGACGATCTCGGCCAACACGCGTTTTGGCGCACTGCGCGGGATGGAAACGCTGCTCCAGCTTGTTCAAAACGGCGCGGAAAACACCTCGCTGCCGTGGGTGACGATAGAGGATTCCCCCCGCTTCCCGTGGCGCGGCCTGCTGCTGGATTCGGCGCGGCATTTCATTCCCCTGCCGGATATCAAACGTCAAATTGACGGTATGGCGGCGGCAAAGCTCAACGTGCTGCACTGGCATTTGACCGACGATCAGGGCTGGCGCTTTACCTCGACGCGCTACCCTAAACTGACCCAGCTTGCCAGCGACGGGCTGTTTTATACCCCTGAGCAGATGCGCGAGATCGTGCGTTACGCCACCGAACGCGGCATCCGCGTGGTGCCGGAAATCGACATGCCGGGCCACGCTTCGGCAATTGCGGTGGCTTATCCTGAGCTGATGAGCGCCCCGGGGCCGTATCAGATGGAACGCCACTGGGGCGTGCTGAAGCCGGTTCTCGATCCGACAAAAGAGGCGACCTATACCTTTGCCGACGCGATGGTCAGCGAACTGGCAGCGATCTTCCCCGATCCGTATCTGCACATCGGCGGTGACGAGGTGGACGACACCCAGTGGAAAGAAAACGCCGCCATTCAGACATTCATGCGCGATAACAAACTGGCGGACAGCCACGCGCTGCAGGCGCACTTCAACCGTCGGCTGGAGACGATCCTCGAAAAACATCACCGCCAGATGGTTGGCTGGGACGAGATCTTCCATCCCGATCTGCCGAAAAGCATTCTGATCCAGTCCTGGCAGGGACAGGACGCGCTGGGGCAGGTGGCGCAGAAGGGCTATAAAGGGATCCTTTCGACGGGCTTCTACCTCGACCAGCCGCAGTCCACCGCCTACCACTATCGCAACGAAATCCTCCCCCAGGGGCTGAACGGGGTGGATGTTATTGCCGATGACGATAGCGCGCAGAGCTGGTCCTTCTCCATGCCGCGCCTGAAAGGCAAGCCGGTAGAGGGGAGCTTTACGCTGGTGAAAGGCAATGCGGGCTGGCGCGGTTTCATTGATTTTGCCGGCAAATCTCGCCGTGCGGTGCAGGATATCCAGTGGCGCGATGACAATCAGGTGACCTTCACCGTGGACACCTGGATGGGGGAAACGCGACCGGTGGTTTCTGTTAATAACGACACCCTCGGCGGCTATTTCCTGGTGGGCAACGCCCGATATCCGATCGTCGGCAAACGGCTGGATGAGATACCGAAAGGCGTCGCCCCGGTCGTTCCGTCGCCCGGCAACCAGGCCAATCTGCTCGGCGGTGAAGCCGCGCTGTGGGCGGAAAACGTGGTCGCCCCGGTGCTGGACATTCGCCTGTGGCCGCGCGCCTTTGCCGTGGCGGAGCGGCTGTGGTCGGCGCAGGATGTCAACGACGTCGATAACATGTACACCCGCCTGCAGGCGATGGACAGCTGGACGACGGTGTCGGTGGGCCTCCAGCAGCACACCCAGCAGCAGGTGCAGTTTACCCGTCTGGCAAACAGCGCCGATACCTTACCGCTGCAGATCCTCGCCCAGGCGATTGAACCGGCGCAGTATTACACCCGCCAGCACCTCAAGTTCCAGGCCGGAAATTATCATCAGTTTGAGCCGCTTAACCGCCTGGCGGATGCCCTGAATGCAGAAAGCCTGACCGTGCGTCAGATGAATAAATGGGTCGACAGGCTGGTCAGCGATGCCGAGGACACGGAAAGCGCCGATGCGCTGCGTCACGTCTTCAACCGCTGGCAGAACAACACCAGCGATGCGCTGGCCTTAAGCGAGAACAGTTACCAGCTGAAGGCCATCAAGCCGGTGATTCAGGAGGTGGATAAACTGGCGTCGATAGGTCTGCGGCTGACCGATCTGGTGGCGCGCCAGGGGACGCTGGACGATAAAGAGATTGCCTCGATTCAGAACGAGCTGGATAACGCGGCGAAGATTCAGGATGAGGTGGTGATTGCGGCGGTTTATCCGCTGGAGACACTGCTGCGTGCCACGCGGAATCAGTAAAAAGAGAAGCCCGGTAGCGCTTCGCTTATCGGGCCTACGTAACGTGTAGGCCCGGCAAACGCAGTGCCGCCGGGCGCAAAAGCAACGGAATGCTTCAGATTAGTTCTTCAGAATCCACGCTTCTTTCCAGTGAGCGCCAACGCCTGGCTCATACTGGTTTGCCGTTGGGCTGTACTGCACGCAGTAGCCGCTGTAAGGGAAAGGCTTACACTGGTAAGTCTTGCCATTTTTTGGCTGCAATACCACGGTACCTGCTTTGTACGACCCGATGTTCTGCGGGAAGGTGAAGTCGTAGCTGCCGGTGTTACCGCTTGCAGAATCTTCTTCCAGCATCAGGTTCAGCACGTCCTGAGCGAACATCGTGCCGTCTTTGTTGGTCGCGTAGTATTTCAGCATGTGGTGGCCTGCGGTCACGTCGGTCAGGTTCATGGTCACGTCCTGGTTGGCGTTATTCATGTCCTGCTTCACATAACCTTTTTCCGCACCCATGTGGTTCATGACGTGCGCTTCCAGGTTCACATCACCGTGGGTATTCACGTGGAAGGTGACGGTTGCGTTTCCGTTTTCAATTTTGCTGTACTGCAGGTTAGATACGGCGATGGTTTCGCTCACGTCAGCCTGCTGCTCTTCATAGGAGATAGCAACGGACTTCAGCTGGCTGCCATCTTTCACGAACACGCTGTTTGCGCCGTGAACCGGGTTAATTTCACCGCTTTCATCTTTAACGCCAACGCGAACGTCGCCGTGTGCGTTGTTGATCTGCTGCGCCAGGTCGTAAGACCACTGGTTCGCATCACCCTGTTCAGCAGAGGCGATGGTCAATTCAGTACGCATAGAGGCCACTTCGCCGTTTGCGTCGAAGAAGCGCGCGATCACTTTGTCGCCTGCGTTCAGGTTATTACCTGCGATCTGGCCGTTCAGCGTTTTATTCCACTCGGACACTACTGCCGGCGTTTCGTCTGGCGTCACGTTGCCGCCGTTACCGAAATCAACGTCGATAGCCTGGTAGAAGCTGTTAGAGGTATCGGCAATTTCCCAAACGCCATAAATAACCTGGTAACCGGTACGCTCAGGCACATTACAATTCATTGTCTGACGCTGGGCAGGTGCCTGACCATTACCGTTAACGGTACAGAATGGCGTTAATTCGAATTGATCGCGGGTCAGCGGTTTATTCGGGTTCCAGTTTTGTTTGGTAATATAATAACGCCAGTTAGTCGTTTTATGTGGCGCAGTATGATACCAGACGAACTGGTGTGGACCGGCCGTCATAGGGCTTTTCGTCCACGCATTCAGGCTCTGTTTATCGAGCTGGGAATACTGAGAAATACCGGCGCTGGCGAGTTGACCATCAGGCGGCATCGCGCCAGTAGGGAAACCGGAGGATTTTTCCACGCTCTGCGGTTCGTACTGAACGGTACCGCAATCAATATTTTGACCGAGCTTACACATATAAGCACGGCTGGCTGGAGACTCAATATATCCATGAGCAAATGCAGAAGAGGCAACGGTCAATGTTGCGATTGCAAATGCGATTTTTGAAAGTTTCATTACTCGTCCATTAAAAGAAAGTATTACTTGGCGAATAAAGTCTAATAATGGACAAGGTTATATGTCATTTTATACAGAGAGTAAAAATGGTCGAAATAAAAAAGGCAGCCGTAGCTGCCTTGAATTCATTGAAATATATTATCGACGTACGGCAATCGCTTCAATTTCAATTTTCACGTCTTTTGGCAGACGCGCCACTTCCACGCAGGAGCGCGCCGGGAAGGTAGCGTTATGCTCGGTGAAGAACGCTTCGTAGGTCGCGTTCACGGTCGCGAAGTCGTTCAGGTCTTTAACGAAAACGGTCGTTTTCACGATATCGCCCACTTTCAGGCCCGCTGATTCCACAATCGCCTGCACGTTTTCCAGTGACTGACGCGCCTGTGCGGCTACGTCTTCCGCCACTTCACCGGTTTTTGGGTTCACCGGGATCTGACCGGAGGTGATGATCATGCTGCCCAGATCAACGCCCTGAACGTATGGGCCAATAGCGGCTGGTGCATTTTCCGTCGCGAGTACTTTGCTCATGTTTTCTCCAGAATTACAGCGTTAAGAATGTTCCGGGCCATTATAACAGCCGGGTTTTCATTACCAACCTCAATTAGTTGGCCAGCACCACATAATGAGAAAACTCTTTTTCACAGTATTTGCATTTGAGTGCGATGTCGTTCGCGCGCTTTTTCACTGCAAAACTGGATGAAACTGGCTCAGCATGGCTGATGCAGTTGCTGTTCGGGCAGACCAGCACGCTCTCAATACGATCCGGCAGGCTCGGGCGGGATTTGCCCACCACGTCATAGTCGTCGATGCGGTTCACCGTGGCGTCCGGCGCGTACAGGGAAAGCTGGTTGACCTGCTCGTCGGTCAGGAAGGTGTTCTCGATTTTGATCAGGTCTTTGCGGCCCATCTCGCCCGACGGCAGGTTCAGGCCGATGGTGATGCGCTGGTCGGTTTCGGTCAGTTTGAACAGGGTCAACAGCTTAAAGCCGACCTGCGCAGGGATGTGGTCAATCACGGTGCCACGTTTGATGGCTTCAACCTGGAGTTTGTTATCGTGTGTCATTGTCGTTTCCCCTTACAGAGCCAAATCGCGATTCAGAACCAGTGCCAGTAACGCCTGGCGAGCGAAGATGCCGTTCCCGGCCTGCTGGAAGTACCAGGCATGCGGGGTTTTATCCACGTCGGTGTTGATTTCATCGATGCGTGGCAGCGGGTGCAATACCTTCATGTTGTCGCGCGCCCCCTCGAGGTCGCTGGCGCGCAGGACAAACTGTGCCTTCACGTTGGCATATTCAGACGGATCCAGGCGCTCTTTCTGCACCCGGGTCATATACAGAATATCGACGTTGCCCACCACCTCTTCGATGCTGGCGTGCAGGCTCCACGCAATGCCTTTTTCATCGAGCATGTCGAGAATGTACTGCGGCATCGCCAGCGCGTCCGGGGCGATAAAGAAGAAGCGGTTGCCGTTAAATTTCGCCAGCGCCTGGGTCAGGGAGTGAACGGTGCGGCCATATTTCAGGTCGCCGACCATGGCGATGTTCAGGTTTTCCAGCGTGCCCTGGGTTTCCTGAATGGTGAACAGATCCAGCAGGGTCTGCGTGGGATGCTGGTTCGCACCGTCGCCGGCGTTCAGCACCGGAATGCCGCCGGAAAATTCGGTCGCCAGACGGGCGGCCCCTTCCTGCGGATGGCGCATGACAATCGCATCAACGTAAGTACTGATAACCGAAATGGTATCCGCCAGGGTCTCGCCTTTTTTACCCAGCGACGTGTTGCTGCTGTCCGAGAAACCCACCACGCTCGCGCCCAGGCGGTGCATGGAGGTTTCAAAGGAGAGGCGCGTGCGGGTCGAGGCTTCAAAGAAGCAGCTCGCGATCACCTTGTGCTTCAGCAGCTCCGGTTGCGGATTCGCTTTCAGTTTTGCCGCGGTTTCCAGAACCAGTTCCAGCTCTTCGCGGCTGAGGTCGTTTATGGAAATGATGTGTTTTTGATAAAGCGGATTCATGTTTATCTCCTGACGCCGGGCAAAAAAAAGCCCCTCAAATGAGGGGCTCTGGGAATAGGGTACGCAACGGGAAGAAAAACGGCAGGCCAGCGTCTGATTTCAGACGCGGTAAGACGATATGTCGTACACGCTTGACCATGCTTCCTCCCGGCAAATTGTCGGGCATTATACGCACCCCGTTGTGCGGATCAAGCGATTTAATGCACGCTTTACTCAATGCAAACGGTTCTTTATGAATATTAATGCATTCTGAGTAAATAATTAATTTGCTTATGCACCAGGGCGGTGCGTTTCACGACACGCGGTGCCACCCAGACGATACTGCTTCCGGCAACCACGCCTAAAATTTCCGGTAACTGGTGATAATCCAGAATACGCGCCACCGCGCGGCCATATCCGGCGACGGTATGGATAAGGATAAATTCGCTATTGTGCTCCACGCTGACCACCATTTCGGAAACGGTGCGCGCGGCGTCGGGGGCAGGGCGCAGCTGTGGATTCAACGAATAAATCTTTAGCCCTTTGGCATTTCGAATTTTTATGACTCCGAGCAACTTCAGCAGGCGCGAAACGGTGGACTGGCTGATGGTCTCAAAGCCATGTTCCTGCAGGTCGCGGCGGATCTCCTCCTGGGAGAGATAGCTCTTTTCGGCGATCAGACGCTGGCACACCGTCAGCTGTAGTTGCTCTTTGGGTGAGTACTCTTCGTAATCCATCATATTTACCCTATCAGTTCCCGAAATAACCGGTGGCGCTGCACCGATCCGTAGGCCGGACAGACGCAGCGCCATCCGGCAAATTACAACAATGCACCCAGGCTTAACGCCACCATAATCACCACCGTCAGGATCGCCAGCAGCGGTGCCACCCATTTGAGATAACGCACGTAAGGCACGCGGGCGATAGCCAGCCCGCCCATCACGACGGCAGAGGTAGGAGTGACCAGGTTAACGATGCCGGATGCCGACTGGTAAGCCGTGACCACCAGGTCGCGGTTGACGTTAGCGAAATCGGCGAGCGGCGCCATGATCGGCATCGTCAGTACGGCCAGGCCGGACGAAGAAGGCACAAGAAACGACAAAACCACCTCCAGCCAGTACATTACGTTGATGAACGCCACCGTGGATAAGCCGGTGACCAGACCTTCCGCACTGTGCAAAATGGTGTGGGTAATCATGCCCTTATCCATGATGACTACGATACCGCGCGCGATGCCGATAATCAGCGCGACGCCCAGCAAATCTCGTGCGCCGTTGATAAACGTGGAGGTCAGCTCCTCTTCACTCATGCGGGCGATCAGGCCCACGATAATCGCGCTGGCAAGGAACACCGCCGAGATTTCCGCCATCCACCAGCCGAGCACCGCCACGCCGTAGATCATCACCGCGAAGGCGAGCGCGAAGATCAGCAGGATAAGTTTACGCACCGGGGTAAATTCCAGCGACTGCTCGCCCTTATTGCCGAGGAAGTGGGCGAGGTTCTCCTCCTGCTTGTCCGCAACGATGGAGAGCGACGGATCCCTGCGCACTTTGCGGGCGTAACGCATTACCCACGCCACGCAGATGAGCCAGCCAATCACCAGCAGCGCCACGCGTAAGGCGATACCGTTGGTGAAGGGGATCCCCGCCGCGTTGGCGGCGATCACCGTGGCGAACGGGTTAATGGTGGAGCCGAGCGTACCGATCCCCGCGCCGAGCAGGACGGTGGAGGCCGCAACCACCGGATCGAAACGGGCGGCCAGCATCACCGGCACCAGCAGGGTGTAAAACGGCAGCGACTCTTCAGCCATGCCATAAATCGTGCCGCCTGCGGCAAACAGCGCCATCAGGATCGGGATCATCCACTCTTCGCGTCCGCGAAGGCGGGTGGTGACGCGCTCGATCCCGGCGTCGATCGCCCCGGTTTTGGTGACGATCCCGAGAAAACCGCCGATGATCAGGATAAACAGCGCGACGTCGATCGCCCCGGCCTGGCCGGATTCGGGATCGTACAGCCCGGCGATCGGTGCCATCAGCACGGAGACCAGTCCCTGCGGATGTGCTGCGACGTGCGCGTAGGTGCCGGCCACCGGTACCTCTTTACCGAGCGCCTCGTTCATCGCCATGTGGTACTGCCCGGCCGGTACAATCCACGTCAGCACGGCAACCACGGCAATCAGGAAAAAGAGAATGGTGTAAGCGGAGGGAAATTTGAACTTGCCCATGATGTTCTCCTCAACCCGGCGCACCCGAGGTGCGCCGGGCGGTGATTAGTCGCCGAGTGTCGCCACCATGACCGCTTTAATGGTGTGCATGCGGTTCTCTGCTTCGTCGAAGACGATGGAGTTCGGGGACTCAAAGACCTCTTCCGTCACTTCCAGCCCCTTCAGGCCGTAGGCCATCTCGATTTCGCGGCCCACTTTGGTGTGCTCGTTGTGGAACGCCGGCAGGCAGTGCATGAACTTCACGTTCGGGTTGCCGGTGGCCTTCATCACGTTGGCGTTGATTTGGTACGGCGTCATCAGACTGACGCGCTCGGCCCAGGCCTCTTTTGGCTCGCCCATCGACACCCACACGTCGGTGTAGAGGAAATCGGTGCCCTGGACGCCTTCTTCCACGTCGTCGGTCAGCGTGATGCGCGCCCCGGTCTCTTTGGCGATGGCCCGGCACTGCTCAACCAGCCCGGCCTCTGGCCAGAAGGATTTCGGTGCGACCAGGCGAATATCCATCCCCATTTTGGCCGCGCCGACCATCAGCGAGTTGCCCATGTTGTTCCGCGCGTCGCCCAGGTAGGCAAAGCTCAGCTCCGGCAGGGTTTTGCCCGGTGCGTGCTCCAGCATGGTCATCAGGTCGGCGAGGATCTGCGTCGGGTGGAACTCATCGGTCAGGCCGTTCCACACCGGCACGCCCGCGTACTCGCCCAGCTCTTCCACAATCGCCTGGCCGAAGCCGCGATATTCGATGCCGTCATACATCCGTCCCAGCACGCGGGCGGTGTCTTTCATCGACTCTTTATGGCCAATCTGCGATCCGCTTGGGCCGAGGTAAGTCACCTGCGCGCCCTGGTCAAATGCGCCCACTTCAAACGCGCAGCGGGTGCGGGTGGAGGTTTTTTCAAAGATCAGGGCGATGTTTTTACCGACTAACGTCTGCTTTTCGCGTCCGGCTTTTTTGGCGGCCTTAAGCTCGATGGCAAGGTCGATCAGGTACTGGATCTCGGCGGGGGTGAAGTCCAGCAGTTTCAGAAAGTTGCGGTTTTTCAGGTTGATGGTCATGGGTAAATCCTTTTTGAAATTTAGCTGTCTGTTGCCCTCACCCCGGCGGTTATATTCCCTCTCCCTGAGGGAGAGGGTTAGGGTGAGGGGGAAAACGTCTCAGTTACGAATCAACGTGCCTTTCTCGCCCGCCAGAATCTCTGCCCCGTCGGCCAGGGCGCCGATCCCGGCGATGCCGCCGCAGGCTTCAACGAACTCGCGGCAGGCGGCCACTTTCGGCCCCATCGATCCGGCGTCGAACTGCATATCGTTCAGTAACGCCGGCGTGACCTGTGCCAGCGGACGTTGGGTTGGTTTGCCCCAGTCGAGGTAAACCGCGTCAGCATCGGTCAGGATCAGCAGGGCATCGGCCTCTATCTGGCGCGCCAGCAGCGCGGCGGAAAGGTCTTTGTCGATCACCGCCTCAATGCCGCGGAAGCCGTTGGCGTTTTCCACGACCGGAACACCGCCGCCGCCGTTGCAGATCACCAGATGGTCGCGCTGGATCAGCGCCGTGATGGCATCGCTCTCAACGATGCGTTTCGGCTGCGGGGAAGGCACCACGCGGCGGAATGCGCTGCCGTCGGCCTTGAATATCCAGCCTTTTTCTGCCGCCAGCGCCTTCGCCTGCGCGTCGGTGTAGATCGGGCCGATGTACTTGGTCGGGTTGGTAAACGCCGGGTCGGCGGGGTCCACCTCCACCTGGGTAAGCAGCACGCTCACCTCGCGCTGGGGCAGGTTGTTTTTCAGCGCCTGCTGGAGCATGTAGCCGATCATCCCCTGGCTTTCCGCGCCGAGGATGTCGAGCGGGTAGGGGGTAACTTTGTCGTAGGCGCTGTTTTGCAGCGCCAGCAGCCCGACCTGCGGCCCGTTGCCGTGCACCAGCACCACGCGCCACTGTGCCGTCAGCCCGGCGATGGTGCGGGCCGCGAGTTCGATGTTCTGGCGCTGGATCTCCGCTTCCAGCGGCTCGCCGCGCTTGAGCAGCGCGTTGCCGCCGAGGGCCACAACCAGAGTGGGTTTACGTTCCATAGTGGCTCCTTTAAATTCCGTCACGTTCCAGCGGGCAGCTCATGCAGCGTGCGCCACCGCGTCCGCGTCCCAGTTCGTCGCCCGGGATAGGCAGTACGGTTATCCCGGCTTTGTCGTACTTCTCGTTAGTCCAGATGTTGCGCTCGTAGCCGATCACCACGCCCGGGCGGATGGTCAGAACGTTGTTGGCGTCGTTCCACTGCTCGCGTTCGGCTTCAAAGGCATCGCCGCCGGTGGTGATCAGGCGTACCTGGTTAATGCCGAGGGCTTTTTCGATGGCGTGCAGCAGGTCGGTTTCCTGGGTGCGCAGCAGGCCGCCGCGTCCGTCCGGGGTGAGCGTCCAGCACTGGGCATCTTTGCGCACCACTTCCGGGTAGACGGAGAACGTGTCCACGTCGATGTGGGTCATGACGGTGTCGAGATGCATGCAGGAGCGGTGTTTCGGCAGTTCAACGGCGATCACCCGCTCGGCCTGACGATGCTGGAATAAACTGTTCGCGAGGAACTCGACCCCCTGCGGCGTGGTGCGTTCAGACAATCCGATTAATACCGCCCCGCGGCCAATCACCAGCACATCACCGCCTTCTAAGGTGGCGTGATCGTAATTAATATTTTCGTCGCCGAAGTACTTAATAAAATCGCCGTCGGCAAACGCCGGGTGCCAGCGATATATTGCCCGCAGGTTATTGGTTTCACGCTGACGTGCCGGTTTAGCCATTGGGTTAATTGATACGCCGTTATAAATCCAGCAGGAGGTGTCGCGGGTAAATAAATGGTTGGGCAGCGGTTTCATAATAAAATCATTCGCCGTATGGGTATCGACCACCATATTTTTAATCGCGGCAGGAATTTCGCCGTAGGTTAATCCGCCGCTTAAGCGACGCGCCAGCTCGCGGTGCGGCATATCTGCCAGCCAGCCGCGCACGTCGGTGGCAAAGGTGGGCCCAAGGCGATAATCGGAGATTTGCGTCTCCAGCAGCCACGCTTTTGCTTCTGCAATATCAAGCGTTTGAGTAAGAAGGTCGGTCAACAGCAGGACTTCCACACCCTGCTCACGCAGCGTGTTTGCGAAGATGTCATGCTCCTCACCCGCCCGCTCGACCGACAGAACATCGTCGAATAACAGCTCCTGACAGTTCGACGGCGTTAACCGTTTCAGGCTTAAATTTGGGCGGTGCAGCATAACGCTACGCAATTGACCAATTTCAGAACCGACGTAATGCTTTTCCATAATTATTCCTTAAACCGTTTTTTCAGAATAAAAAGGGCATGCGCCATGCGGTGTAATTAACTCCATGGCGGCTAAGCTCAATTGATTTCGAGACTCATACTAGGCGGTTGAATAATCGTTAATGTGATATTGCTCACGCGAAAAGCGATATTACGCGGTTTGTATTCAATTGCATGATTCGAATCAGATAATGATTAATTGGCTATTATTTGCGGATGAATAGCTAAGCATGATCTATTGGCTTTATTCGAGGTTGTTATTAATTTGTAGATGGCAATCTTTTGAAATAATTAGATATCATGCTGATTTAAAAGGCTTTTTAACAGGAGCAAGAATGGCTATGCATTATTCACAATTATCTATTTTTGACTTAAGGAAAATCCATAAATAATTATTGAATTTTTCAGCACATAACCAAAAGAGTAAAGTGTGAGGCGACACGGAGTTTTGTTATTAATCATTTAAATTCAGTTGGTTAAGTTTTTTGCGCGATCGCGCCGGGCAGGGGTTATGCATAACCTCTGCATAATTGCCTGTGGACGACATACAAATATTTAACACAATTCCCGATAAACATGCGTTCGCGCAAATCTCGTTTAAAAAGGGGTGGTATGGCAGTCTGAATTCTCGTATAAAAGATTAAAATGAAACGCTGTTTTATATTGAGGGTTTGAACATGATTATTGGCAACATCCACCATCTGCAGCCCTGGCTGGCCGAAGAGCTGCGTCAGGCTATCGAACACGTTAAGGCACACGTCACCGACGCAACCCCGACCGGCAAGCACGATATTGACGGCAACAGCCTGTTTTACCTTATCTCAGAGGACATGACCCAGCCGTACGCCGAACGCCGCGCCGAGTATCACGCGCGCTATCTGGATATTCAGATCGTCCTCAAAGGCCAGGAGGGGATGACCTTTAGCACACTGCCGCACGGTACGCCGGACACCGACTGGCTGGCGGATAAAGACATCGCCTTTCTGCCCGAGGGCGAGCAGGAGAAAACCGTGGTGCTCAGCGAAGGGGATTTTGTGGTGTTCTGGCCGGGTGAAGTGCACAAGCCGCTGTGTGCGGTGGGTGCGCCTGCGCAGGTGCGTAAGGTTGTTGTGAAGATGCTGGTGGGGTAAGGCCCTTCACCCATGGGAGAGGGTGTAAAAGTTCCCTCTCCCTGTGGGAGAGGGTTAGGGCACCAGGCCGCACCTTTTATAATGTGATCCAGCTTAAATTTTCCGCACTCCTTCTTCCCTTCCCATTTACCTGCGCTTTTTCTGCGTCATAGTATGATCGTTAAATTAATGAACGCTGTTCTATAATGTAGAACAAAATGATTCAGCAAGGAGATCTCATGCCGCAGTCTGCGTTGTTTACGGGAATCATTCCCCCTGTCTCCACCATTTTTACCGCCGATGGCCAGCTTGATAAACAGGGCACCGCCGCGCTGATTGATGATTTGATCGCGGCGGGCGTCGATGGCCTGTTCTTCCTGGGCAGCGGCGGCGAGTTCTCCCAACTCAGCACCGAAGAGCGTAAAACCATTGCCCGTTTTGCCATCGATCATGTCGATCGTCGCGTGCCGGTCCTGATCGGCACCGGCGGCACTAACGCCCGGGAAACCATTGAACTGAGCCAGCACGCACAGCAGGCAGGGGCTGATGGCATCGTGGTGATTAACCCCTACTACTGGAAAGTGTCGGAAGCGAACCTGATCCGCTATTTCGAGCAGGTAGCCGACAGCGTTACGCTGCCGGTGATGCTCTACAACTTCCCGGCGCTGACCGGGCAGGACCTCACGCCGGCGCTGGTGAAAACCCTGGCCGATTCGCGACGCAATATTATCGGCATCAAAGACACCATCGACTCCGTCGCCCACCTGCGCAGCATGATCATCACCGTGAAATCTGCCCATCCGCACTTCACCGTGCTGTGCGGCTACGACGATCATCTCTTTAATACTCTGCTGCTCGGCGGCGACGGGGCGATATCGGCGAGCGGCAACTTTGCGCCGCAGGTATCGGTGAATCTTCTGAAAGCCTGGCGCGATAAGGACGTGGCGAAAGCGGCCGGGTATCATCAGACCTTACTGCAAATTCCGCAGATGTATCAGCTCGATACGCCGTTCGTGAACGTGATTAAAGAGGCGATAGTGCTCTGCGGTCGCCCGATCTCTACGCACGTGCTGCCACCCGCGTCACCGCTGGATGAGCCGCGTAAAGCACAGCTGAAAACCCTGTTACAACAGCTCAAGCTCTGCTGAACCGGAAGATAACGATGACCATTGAGAACATTTTCACCCCACAGGACGATGCATTTTATGCGGTGATCACCCACGCGGCGGGGCCACAGGGCGCGCTGCCGCTGACCCCGCAAATGCTGATGGAATCACCCAGTGGCAACCTGTTCGGTATGACGCAAAACGCCGGGATGGGCTGGGACGCCAATAAGCTGACCGGGAAAGAGGTGCTGATCATCGGTACCCAGGGCGGCATCCGTGCCGGGGATGGACGCCCGGTTGCGCTGGGCTACCACACCGGCCACTGGGAAATCGGCATGCAGATGCAGGCGGCGGCGAAGGAGATCACCCGCAACGGTGGGATCCCGTTTGCGGCTTTCGTCAGCGATCCGTGCGACGGACGTTCTCAGGGCACGCACGGGATGTTCGACTCCCTGCCGTACCGCAACGACGCGGCGATTGTGTTTCGTCGCCTGATCCGCTCTCTGCCGACCCGCCGGGCGGTGATCGGCGTGGCAACCTGCGATAAAGGGCTGCCTGCGACCATGATTGCGCTGGCCTCAATGCACAATCTGCCGACTATTCTGGTACCGGGCGGAGCGACGCTGCCGCCAACTGTGGGTGAAGATGCGGGCAAGGTGCAGACCATCGGCGCGCGCTTCGCTAACCACGAGTTGTCATTGCAGGAGGCCGCCGAGCTGGGCTGTCGTGCCTGCGCGTCCCCGGGCGGCGGCTGCCAGTTCCTTGGCACGGCGGGTACCTCTCAGGTGGTCGCGGAAGCTCTCGGGCTGGCGCTGCCGCACTCTGCGCTGGCACCGTCCGGGCAGGCGGTGTGGCTGGAGATCGCCCGCCAGTCGGCGCGCGCGGTTAGCGAGCTGGATAACCGCGGCATCACCACGCGCGACATCCTCACCGATAAAGCCATCGAAAATGCCATGGTGCTGCACGCGGCGTTCGGAGGCTCCACAAATTTACTGCTGCACATTCCCGCTATCGCCCACGCGGCGGGCTGCACGATCCCGGACGTGGCGCACTGGACGCGCATCAACCGTAACGTGCCGCGTCTGGTGAGCGTGCTGCCAAACGGCCCGGACTACCACCCAACCGTGCGTGCGTTCCTGGCAGGCGGCGTGCCGGAGGTGATGCTCCACCTGCGTGAGCTCGGGCTGCTGCATGAAGATGCCATGACCGTGACTGGCCAGACGGTGGGTGAAAACCTCGACTGGTGGCAGGCGTCCGAGCGTCGGGCACGCTTCCGTCAGTGCCTGCGCGAGCAGGATGGCGTGGATCCGGATGACGTGATCCTGCCGCCCGGGCGTGCCAAAGCGAGAGGGTTGACCTCGACGGTCTGCTTCCCGACGGGCAACATCGCGCCGGAGGGGTCGGTGATCAAGGCCACGGCAATCGACCCGTCGGTGGTGGATGACGATGGCGTATACCGCCACACAGGCCGGGTACGGGTGTTTGTCTCGGAAGCGCAGGCGATTAAGGCCATCAAGCGGGAAGAGATTCAGCAGGGCGATATCATGGTGGTGATCGGCGGCGGACCGTCCGGTACCGGGATGGAAGAGACCTACCAGCTCACCTCCGCGCTGAAGCATATCTCGTGGGGCAAAACGGTGTCACTGATTACCGATGCGCGCTTCTCGGGCGTGTCGACGGGTGCCTGCTTCGGCCACGTGTCGCCGGAGGCGCTGGCGGGCGGGCCGATTGGCAAGCTGCGCGACAACGACATCATTGAGATTGCCGTGGACCGCCTGACCCTGACGGGCAGCGTGAACTTTATCGGCACGGCGGAACACCCGCTGACGCCGGAAGAGGGCGCGCGCGAGCTGGCCGTAAGGCAGACGCACCCGGACCTGCATGCCCACGACTTTTTGCCGGACGATACCCGGCTGTGGGCGGCGCTCCAGTCGGTGAGCGGCGGCACCTGGAAAGGCTGTATTTATGACACCGATAAAATTATTGAGGTAATTAACGCCGGTAAAAAAGCGCTCGGTATTTAATTATTTTTTAGCTAAAAACCGTCTGCGGAAAATATTCTGCGGGCGGCTTTTGCATATCTGTAATTTATCAATTTAAACAATAACTTGAGATATATCGTGTGGCGTCACAAAAGCAAAATAACGTAATTCAGAAATAAGATATGACCATTGCTGGTTAATTGAACAGCTCATTACACTCCTGTAACACGACGTTGTAAATTCAGCACACTACATAAGGGTGTAATTCTGATGACGCAATTAACCATGAAAGACAAAATTGGCTACGGGCTGGGTGACACCGCCTGCGGCTTCGTCTGGCAGGCCACAATGTTTCTGCTGGCCTATTTCTATACCGACGTCTTCGGCTTGTCGGCGGGCATAATGGGCACGCTGTTTTTGGTCTCCCGCGTGCTCGACGCCGTGACCGACCCGCTGATGGGGCTGCTCGTTGACCGCACCCGGACGCGGTACGGTCAGTTCCGCCCGTTCCTGCTGTGGGGTGCCATCCCGTTTGGTATCGTCTGCGTATTGACCTTCTACACGCCAGACTTCTCCTCGCAGGGCAAAATCATCTACGCCTGCGTGACTTACATTCTCCTGACGCTGGTCTACACCTTCGTTAACGTGCCGTACTGCGCCATGCCCGGCGTTATCACCGCCGATCCGAAAGAGCGACACGCCCTGCAGTCCTGGCGTTTCTTCCTCGCGGCGGCCGGTTCGCTCGCCATTAGCGGCATCGCGTTGCCGCTGGTGAGCATCATCGGTAAAGGGGATGAGCAGGTGGGGTATTTCGGTGCCATGTGCGTGCTGGGACTGGTTGGCGTGGTGCTGCTCTACGTCTGCTTCTTCACCACTAAAGAGCGCTACACCTTTGAGGTGCAGCCAGGTTCGTCGGTATCGAAAGATCTCAAGCTGCTGCTGGGCAACAGCCAGTGGCGCATCATGTGTGCGTTCAAGATGATGGCGACCTGCTCCAACGTGGTACGCGGCGGGGCGACGCTCTACTTCGTGAAATACGTGATGGATCACCCGGAGCTGGCGACGCAGTTTTTACTCTACGGCAGCCTCGCCACCATGTTCGGCTCGCTCTGCTCCTCCCGCCTGCTGGGCCGCTTCGATCGTGTCACCGCGTTCAAGTGGATCATCGTTGCTTACTCCCTGATCAGCCTGCTGATTTTCTTCACCCCGGCAGAGCATATCGCCCTGATTTTTGCTCTCAACATAGTGTTCCTGTTCGTCTTTAACACCACCACGCCGCTGCAATGGCTGATGGCCTCTGACGTGGTGGATTATGAGGAGAGCCGCAGCGGGCGCCGCCTCGACGGACTGGTGTTCTCTACCTACCTGTTCAGCCTGAAGATTGGCCTGGCGATTGGCGGGGCGGTGGTGGGCTGGATCCTGGCCTACGTCAACTACTCCGCCAGCAGCAGCGTGCAGCCGGTGGAAGTTCTCACCACCATCAAAATTCTGTTCTGCGTGGTGCCGGTAGTGCTCTACGTGGGCATGTTCATCATGCTGTCGCTCTACAAGCTCACCGACGCCCGCGTGGAGGCCATCAGCCAGCAGCTGATCAAACACCGCGCCACGCAGGGCGAGGCCGTACCCGACGCCGCGACAGCCGCATCCCATTAACCGGAGGCACTATGCACATTACTAACCCGATCCTGACCGGCTTCAATCCGGACCCGTCCCTCTGCCGCCAGGGCGAGGACTATTACATTGCCACCTCAACCTTCGAGTGGTTCCCTGGCGTGCGCATATACCACTCCCGCGACCTGAAAAACTGGTCGCTGGTCAGCACCCCGCTGGACCGCGTTTCGATGCTGGACATGAAGGGCAACCCGGACTCCGGCGGCATCTGGGCGCCGTGCCTGAGCTACGCCGACGGCAAATTCTGGTTGCTCTACACCGACGTGAAGATTGTCGATTCGCCGTGGAAAAATGGCCGCAACTTCCTCGTCACCGCGCCCTCCATCGAAGGGCCGTGGAGCGAGCCGATCCCGATGGGCAACGGCGGGTTCGACCCGTCGCTGTTCCACGACGACGATGGCCGCAAATATTACCTTTACCGCCCGTGGGGGCCGCGCCACCACAGCAATCCGCATAACACCATTGTGATGCAGGAGTTTGACCCGCAGACCGGGACGCTCTCGCCCGAGCGCAAAACCTTGTTTACCGGCACACCGCTCTGCTACACCGAAGGCGCGCACCTGTATCGCCACGCGGGATGGTACTACCTGATGGTGGCTGAAGGTGGCACCAGCTATGAACACGCGGTGGTGGTGCTGCGCTCAAAAACGATCGACGGGCCGTACGAGCTGCATCCGGACGTGACGATGATGACCAGCTGGCACCTGCCGGAGAACCCGCTGCAAAAGAGCGGCCACGGTTCGCTGTTACAGACTCACACGGGGGAATGGTATATGGCTTACCTTACCAGCCGCCCGCTACGCCTGCCCGGCGTGCCGCTGCTGGCGTCCGGCGGGCGCGGCTACTGCCCGCTGGGGCGCGAGACCGGCATCGCGCGCATTGAGTGGCGCGAAGGATGGCCGTTTGTCGAAGGCGGCAAACACGCGCAGCTGACCGTACCTGGCCCGCAGGTGGCGGAGCAGCCTGCTACCGCTCAGGGTCTCTGGCGTGACGATTTTGACGGCAGCACGCTCGACCCGGAGCTGCAGACCCTGCGCATTCCGTTCGACGACTCCCTTGGCTCGCTCACCGCGCGTCCCGGCTATTTACGACTGTACGGCAACGACTCGCTCAACTCGACCTTCACCCAGTCGACCGTGGCGCGCCGCTGGCAGCATTTCACCTTCCGGGCGGAGACGCGGATGCAGTTCTCGCCGGTCCACTTCCAGCAGAGCGCCGGGCTGACCTGCTACTACAACAGCAAAAACTGGAGCTACTGCTTTGTGGACTACGAGGAGGGGCAGGGAAGAACTATTAAGGTGATCCAGCTCGACCATAACGTGCCGTCATGGCCGCTGCACGAGCAGCCTATTCCGGTGCCGGAGAGTGCCCAGAGCATCTGGCTGCGCGTGGAGGTGGATACGCTGGTTTATCGCTACAGCTACTCGTTCGACGGCGAGACGTGGCACACCGTGCCGGTAACCTATGAAGCGTGGAAACTGTCGGACGACTACATCGGCGGGCGCGGTTTCTTTACCGGCGCGTTTGTGGGGTTGCACTGCGAGGACATCAGCGGTGACGGCTGCCACGCGGACTTCGACTACTTTACCTACGAGCCGCTATAACGGCTCAGGCCGGGTAGCCCAGCGCGCGTGAGAGCTGGAGCCCGGCCTGCTGAAGCTGCTCGCGGAAGCGGGCCAGCTCGGCATCGTCCACACGCGAGGTCAGCGTCGACAGGCTCAGGGCGGCAATCACGCGGGACTCATGGTTCCAAACCGGCACCGCCACGCAGCGCACGTCCTGCTCGTTCTCTTCGCTGTCCAGGGCATAACCCTGCTCGCGGGTCTGCGCCAGGGCGGTCATTAACGCTTCACGTGACGCGAGGGTGGCGGGAGTAAAGGTGGTGTATTGATAACCCTCCAGCAGGGCGTTCAGCTCAGGCTCGCCCAGCCAGGCAATCAATACCTTGCCGATGGCGGTGGCATGAACCGGCAGACGGCGACCAATACGCGAATAGGCGATGGCGGCCAGCTTGCCTTCAATCTTCTCGATATAGACCCCTTCACGTCCGTCCAGGATCCCCAGATGGGTGGTCTGCCCGGTCCGCTGGGACAGCTCCGTCAGCCAGCCTTTCGCCTTTTGACGAATATCGATAGAGCCCACGACGAAATGACCGCGCTCGACCAGCTTCATGCCGAGACGATATTTACCGTTCTCCGGGTTCTGATCGATATAGCCGTGAAGCTGCAGGGTTTTCAGCAGCGAGTGGAGGGTACTTTTGCTCAGCCCCATCAGTTTGCTGATGTCGGTGATCTTAAGCTCGGTGGCCTGCTCGTTGAACAGGTCGAGGATCTGCAACGCACGTTCAACAGACTGAATAATTGGCATTTTGCTGGCATGTCCACGCTGGAATTAAGGCGAAAACGTACCTTTTTTGGGGTGAAAAATCAATTGAGCAGGCCTGATTTGCCCGGCGGCGCTTCGCTTGCACGGGCCTACGGGGTGGGGTTCACCCTCTCCCTGTGGGAGAGGGCCGGGATGAGGGCACCAGACCGCAGAAGAGTCCATTAGTCCCCAAGCGTCGCCACCATCACCGCCTTAATCGTATGCATCCGGTTTTCCGCCTGGTCAAATACGATACTCGCCGGTGACTCAAACACCTCGTCCGTCACCTCCATCCCGCCGTGCAGATCGAACTCTTTCGCCATCTGCTTGCCGAGCGTGGTCTGGTCGTCATGGAACGCGGGCAGACAGTGCAGGAACTTCACGTCAGGGTTGCCGGTCAGCGCCATCATCTGCGCATTCACCTGATAGCCGCGCAGCAGCGCAATCCGCTCCGCCCACTTCTCTTTCGGCTCGCCCATCGACACCCACACGTCGGTATAGATAAAGTCCGCGCCCTTCACGCCTGCCGCCACATCTCCCGTCAGGGTGATCTTCCCGCCATGCTTCTCTGCCAGCGCGCTGCACTCCGCCACCAGGCTCGCTTCCGGCCAGCAGGCTTTAGGGGCCACCAGACGCAGATCCAGCCCGGTCAACGCTGCCGCTTCCAGCATCGAGTTGCCCATGTTGTTGCGCGCATCGCCCGCATAGACCAGCGTCATCTCGTTAAACGCCTTGCCCGGCAGGTGCTCCTGCATGGTGAGCAGGTCCGCCAGCAGCTGCGTTGGGTGGAACTCGTTGGTCAACCCGTTCCACACCGGCACGCCTGCATATTGCGCCAGCGTTTCGACCACGTCCTGGCCGTGACCGCGGTACTGAATGCCGTCGTACATCCGCCCGAGCACGCGCGCGGTATCCTTAATTGACTCTTTATGCCCAATCTGGCTGCCGCTCGGCCCTAAATAGGTGACGCGTGCGCCCTGGTCAAATGCGGCAACTTCGAAAGAGCAACGTGTACGGGTCGAGTCTTTTTCGAAGATGAGCGCGATATTTTTACCGGTAAGTTTTTGTACTTCCTTGCCCTTTTTTTTATCGGCTTTGAGCTGTGCGGCAAGGGTCAGCAGAGAAGTGAACTGTGCAGGGGTAAAATCGAGCAATTTCAGAAAGTGTTTTTTGTACAGATCGGACATTTTATCCTCGCATGGCAAACGCCACTTATTGAATTAAAATTCACTTTATATGTGTAATTATTCATTTGCAACCCCGTTTCACAAATCTTTCTTACAAAGGTGGAGGCAAACACGTCCGTGTGTGAAAATAGAAGTATCTGCCGCACTTTAAAGAGGATTGAGCCATGGCAAACCCGGAACACCTGGAAGAGCAACGCGAAGAGACGCGCCTGATTATTGAAGAACTGCTGGAAGACGGTAGCGATCCGGACGCGCTGTACACCATCGAGCACCATTTCTCTGCTGATGATTTCGACGCGCTGGAAAAAATGGCGGTTGAAGCCTTCAAACTGGGTTACGAAGTGACCGAGCCGGAAGAGCTGGAAGTGGAAGAGGGCGACACCGTCATCTGCTGCGACATCCTGAGCGAAGGCGCGCTGAAGGCAGAGCTGATCGACGCCCAGGTTGAACAGCTGATGAACCTGGCCGAGAAGTTTGACGTGGAATACGACGGCTGGGGAACCTACTTCGAAGATCCGAACGGTGAAGAGGGCGAAGAAGGCGACGACGAAGATTACATCGACGAAGACGACGACGGCGTGCGTCACTAAGCGTTTCAGGCGGTGGCGCGTGCCACCGCTTTTTTCAAGGCAGAACAATGGATTACCCGCAGATACTCGCCCCCGTACTCAACTTCCTCCAGTGCCCGACTCCGCAAGCATGGATTGATAAAGCCCGCGACCCGGCAAACCTGCCGCTGCTCCTCACCGATCACATGGTGTGCGAGTTGAAGGCCGCCCAGACTGCACTGTTGCTGGTGCGCAAATACGTCGCCGACGAAAGCGGTGCCGACGCGTTGCTCGACTGGCTCAAACCCTACGAACTGTTCACCTTCCGCGACGGCCCGGAACCCGATTTCATCGCCCTGCACAAGCAGATTGGCAAAAGCGTGATGCCCAAAACCGACGATCCGTGGGGCCAGGCGCTCATCGACAGCATGGTGCTGCTGATTAAAGAGGAGTTGCACCACTTCTGGCAGGTGCGCGAGGCGATGCTGGCCCGCAACATTCCGTACGTCAAAATTACCGCCAGCCGCTACGCCAAAGGGATGCTGAAAGAAGTACGCACCCACGAACCGCTGACGCTGATCGACAAGCTTATCTGCGGGGCGTACATCGAAGCCCGCTCCTGCGAACGCTTCGCCGCGCTGGCCCCGTTCCTCGAAGACGATCTGCAGAAGTTCTATCTCTCGCTGCTACGCTCCGAAGCGCGGCATTATCAGGACTATCTGGCACTTGCCCAACAGGTGAGTGATAACGATATCTCTCCGCGCATACAGCATTTTGGTGAAATTGAAGCCACACTTATCACGACACCGGATAACGAGTTTCGCTTCCACAGCGGCGTGCCGGTGTAAACCGGCTGAGCTAAAGGATAAGGATGCGAGATGAAAAAAACGTGGATCGGTACCGTCGTTGTTGTTGTCGTGGCTGCCGCCGTGGCGTTCTGGGTGTTCTTCGACAAGCAGCAGCAGAGCGCTGAACAGCAGTTAAACGCCACCCTGAACGAGATGCCCGCCTGGCAGGTGATCAAGGAGCAAGAACCCGTGCTGCATCAGCGCATTCTTGATCAGATTGCCGCCCTGCAAAAAGCCGGTGAACCGGAGCAGCAGATTATCGACACCATCCAGCCGCAGATCCTGCATCTGCAGATGAGGCGTCTGCAAAACGCGCCGGATGCCAGCGTGGTGAACTATATGACCATCAATATGGAGCAGACCGCCGCTATCCAGAAGGTGAGCGACGATGCCTGTTTCCGCTTCCTTTACCCGGCGGTGAAGGGCGGCATCAACCCGATGCGCATGCTTGATAAAGAGATGATGTCCCGACGCATGCAGGCCGACGCCGACATGATGCGCGCCGCCTACGGCAAAAATCACCACACCGTGACCCAGGCAGAACGTGAAACGGCTGTCGCTGACGTGCGGCCGATTATGAAAGATCTTGCCGATAAGTACGGTGAGGACATCCAGCTGCTGCAGATGCCGGAGAAGGCGGTGGGCAAAGAGAAGCTCTCATGTGACATGGTGCAGGAGATGTGGGCGAAGGTGCTGAAGCTGCCGGAGCCGAAGGCGGCGGGCGTGATTCGCCTCGCGGTGTCTGAGCTGGAGTAACAAAGGGCGCTGGTTTTTTGGGCACTTAGCGTGGGTTTAGCGCGTCGTCGCTTGCATGGCGGCGCGCGACAGGTATAATCCACAACGTTTCCGCATCCCCTTCAGTGCCGAAGTGGCGAAATCGGTAGACGCAGTTGATTCAAAATCAACCGTAGAAATACGTGCCGGTTCGAGTCCGGCCTTCGGCACCAAAACCTCTTTTTGCATTAGTATTAAGTTCAGCTATCAAAAGCTTAAAGTACATCCCCTTTAGTCCTTAAAAAGCATGTTTCAATATTATATTTTATAACCTATTGAAATTACAGGTTTTTATTCTCATCTAATTTTACAACTAGTGTGACACAACCCAGTCTTATACATATTGTATTTGCGTTGCTAATGTCAATGGAGTTAATCTCTATCCATTGATAACTAAGGTAATATTTTTATTACACTTGATTCGCACTTTCAGGAGATTATGATGACTGAACAAATTGATGCCAGTCCTACTAAGGAATTTTTCATCGATATGTTAACAAGAGATATCGCATTAGATAGAGCTATCTTGGATCTCATTGATAACAGCATCGATGCCGCCAGAAAAAATGACAAGAAATTCGCCGATGTCACACTCACTATAGAAGATAATAAGTTTATTATTTTTGATAATTGTGGCGGTATGGATATTAATGCTGCTAAAGATTATGCGTTTAGATTTGGTCGGTCAAAAAAAAGTCCTCCAACACCAAATTCAGTTGGACAATTTGGTGTTGGAATGAAAAGAACTCTTTTCAAACTAGGAAGGAATTTCCATGTAGCATCTAAGAAAAATAATGAATATTTTTGTATTAATATAGATGTTGATGAATGGAAAAAGAATGAAGAGTGGACATTTGATATTGTTTATGATGAGTCTCAGGCCAACTATCATTTAAATGACGGTGAAACAATAATTTCTGTAAGCAACTTATACAGAGAGATCAATGAGCAATTAAAACAGGCTATTTTTATCAACTCTTTGAGTCATGAAATTTCAGTTGCGCATTTCAAAAGCATCAACTCAGGCATGAATATTAATTTAAATGGAGCGAAAGTATCCAAATATGAACTGACGTTTCTTTCGTCACCCGAGCTAGGCGTTTATAGGAAGTTAATTGATATTAACGGAGTTTCAGTTAATGTCATGGCAGGGGTTTCCTCTAGAAGTCTAGAAGAAGGTGGGTGGTATATTATATGTAATGGTCGCTTAGTTGAATTTGCCGAACAAAGTAATATTACTGGATGGCAAGTTGATGGCATTCCAAAGTATCATCCCGATTATGCATATTTCAGAGGGGTTGTTGAGTTTAATTGTGAAGATTCAAGTAAGCTTCCATGGACAACAACTAAAACAGGAATAGACAGAGATAATGCTGTTTATAGAGCGGCATTGCATGAAATGAAAGTTGCAGCAAGGCCTGTGATATCCTTCTTAAAGGAAAGAATGAAAGAGGATATGGCATTTAGAGATGGTGCTATAGATATTAGGCCATTGAATAATGCAATTGATAATGCTAATAATATTCAGTTGTTTGAAGTTGAACAAGATACGGATTTTGTAAGACCTGATGCGGCAGAGAAAAAATTACTTCCTGAAGTGGGAGTGGTACAATATACAATCTTGCAGAAAGATCTTGAATTGGCTAAAGAAGCATTAAATGTTACAACGAATAAGGAAGTTGGTGTAGAAACGTTTAAATATTACATGAAATATGAGCTGCAAAATGGCTAATTCTGGAAATATTATCAATTATAGCATTCGGGCGGCGAAAAATATTGAGAGAAAAATGCTCAGGGATATTTTTGTCCGTCTTTCACCTGTCGGTGTTTTTTCTGACTATCAGTATATTGGTTTCGGTTCAAAGTATTTTGTTGATTTTATAATGTTTCACAGGTATCTCAATATCCAAGATATGACAAGTATTGAGAGTGATACTCGATTTAAAGAAAAGTATCTATTTAACAAACCATATGATTGTGTGAAGTTAGAATTTGGTCATTCAAATGAAGTTTTGCCAAAATTAAACCTTACAAAAAAATCGATAGTTTGGCTGGATTACGACTCAGCATTTTCAAAAACAATGTTGACTGATTTGTCTACTCTTGTTGAGCGCTTACCAAGTGGAAGTATAATTACGTTGAGTTATAATTCTGAGCCTTATAGGGAAAAAGAACTTGTTCAACATTTCGGAAGGCATGTTGACAAATTATACAGACGTAAATTCGAAGAGGTTTTTGGTAAGCAATTTATTCCAGGAGGTTTTGATGAGCGTGGGTGGACAAATAAAATTAAATTTTCTAAATTTATTCGTCAAGTGATTATTTCACAAATTGAAAGTGTGCTGTCTAAGCGTAATATATCTATTTTAGATAAAGATAAATTCAAACTTCAGCAAGTTGCTTACTTTGATTATGCTGACGGTGCTAGAATGTCAACTTTAAGTTTTGTTATTTTTAACTCGAGTGAACAAGCGAGAATTGAAAGCTGCCGAGCTAATGAATTATTTTTCTATAAAGATAGTGATTGTTCATATGAGATTAAAGTACCGAATTTAACTAATAAAGAAATAAGATATCTCATGGAAAAGATGCCTGGTGATAATAATTTAATTTTTGATAGGAAAATATTTAATCAAGAAGAGGTTTTAGAGTTTAAAAAGAACTACAAATATTATCCCTCTTTTTTTGAAATTGACTCAATCTAAACTAAATTATTGTAATAAGGGACGAAAATGAATATTAAAGCTGATGGTAAGAATTTAGAACAAATATTTTATGGATTAGATACGCGTTATTTTATACCAAGATATCAACGGGATTATTCTTGGACTTCAAATAATGAGCTAACTGAACTATGGAATGACATCATTACATCGTATAGTGATGGAAAAGAATATTTTATGGGCACTTTGCTCTTGGCTAGTCGAGAAAAAAATACAACTCATTATGACATTGTTGATGGCCAGCAACGTACAATTAGTTTTATGTTGCTTCTTTCCGTTATTCAGGATTATTCAAAGTTGGTTTCTGATGGTCTCATTTCAGAGAATGATCTAAATTGCTCCTACGAAAAAAGAGAGGATATTGCTGATTCTTTGTTTGCAAGTGTAAATAGACACATTAAACAAGATGACTATTATTTACGAGCAAACAATAAAGACTCGAAATTTTTTGAAGATGCATTAGATATCTCACTAAGAGAGGTTATAACTAATATTAGTAATAAATCTAATAGAGTAACCAAAGCAAAACGATTCTTTCAAGATAAAATTAGGAAAGATTTTTTTGGAAGAAGTGATTCGTTAAATGAAATGAAGAAATTTTTCAGATTCATAATTACAAAACTGAAATTTGTAACAATTACAGTTGAAGACGATTTTGATGCTTATGTTATTTTTGAATCTTTGAACTCAAAAGGCATGGATTTATCAGTTGCTGATTTACTTAAAAATAAAATTCTCAGTAATGTTTCAAATAATTATCAAGATGCTGCTTTAAGTGAATGGGATGATCTAGTAAAGAAAATACAAGTTGTTCCTGCCAGCTTTGTAGATTATATAAAAGTATATTGGAATGCTTATGAGTCTATGGATGTTACTAAGGCAACGTTATATAAAACAATTAGAAAAACAATCGGAAATAACGAGGCCAATACAAGGAAGTTCTTAAGTAATTTAATCAATAATGCCGATTCATTTGATAAACTAAAAAATAAGTCTAATTTAAATTGGCCTAAAATCAATACTAGTGGTAAATGGGCAGAAAAAGTAGCTGAGATGAATCTCTTAGGCTATACAATTCATCTTCCATGTTTTTTGTATGCCATGAAGAATAATGAATCTATTCTGGAAAGACTATCAGAGTTATCTTTAAATCTCTTGTTCCGCTGGGTGACGATTTGTGATTATGGTATAGGGGAAATTGACTCCTTATTCAAAAAAATGTTAACTGATATGAAGTCAGGGAAGAGTAATGATCAAATTCTTGAGGGTTTTGTACCGTTAATCGAAAAGGTGCAAAGTTCGTTTAAAGAAAGCTTTTCAAATTACGAAACAGAAAGCTCTACTATCCTCAAATATATTGCTTGCAAAATAGAACTTCATTTAGGTTCTACGAAGGCACTTATACCCGATTTTTTAGAAGTCGATCTTGAACATGTTTTACCAAAAAATTGTGATTCATGGGGGGAAGGGATGAATTTATTTAGTAAACCTTATCCAAGATGGATTAATTCTATTGGCAATACTATTCTTCTCGAGAAAGGTAAAAATAGGAAAATAAAAAACTCTATTTTTGATGATAAGAAAAAAATCCTTTCGACATCAGAATTTCATGGCGCGAGAACTATTTCAAAGCTTCATGAGTGGAGTGAAGAGCAAATTTTTTATAGGTGCGAGGCTCTCACGGATTTGGCCACTTGTATTTGGAAACTTGACAAAACTATGTGTAAATGCTGAAAGTTATTAGTATTTAAATTTTAAACATATTGATTTTTTATGCAGGCCACCTCATCAGAGGTGGCTTCTATTTAAATACTTCTTGAAAACTCTTTGAGACTTCTATGGTTTCTTAAGCTCGAAATTCCATCTTCCACATGAGCAGCCCAGGCTTTGATATAATCTTTTTTATCTAGCTTAGGATATAGCATTGCAAGGACAAGCTCTGTTAGCAGTAATGTTTCTCCAAGCCAAGTAATTTTATCGAGAACTAGAGAACCATCAAGCTTTTTGTTGGAATAGGTGCTAGTGTAACGGAAATCACTTTCTACAGATCGAAAAAATGCTAATCTTGCAGATATATTTGGTGTTATACCAGTATAGCCTTTCAGTTTTTTTAATTGTTCTTCTGTCTGACGACTTAGTTGCATTCTATTCGGGAGCATTATACTGCCTCCTTAGTTAATTCCCAGAAGTAGCCTGGTTTAAGTGCAGATGACTTTGTTCGAGCGTTAAATACGATTTCATATGCATGAGAAATATCATCTCTAAGTTGATCCACAAAATACCTTTCATCCACTTCTGTATCAGTCGAGAGCAACACGACCTGATGACTTGCATATGGGAAATAATGATTTATAAGTTTATCTCTATGCTGAGAATCTAAGCGTCCTAGAGGAGTATCTATAATGACAGGCAGATCTCGCCCAGATGTTTTAGCAAGTGCTTCAAGAATCGCTATCGCATAAATTTGCTTCTCTCCAGCGGAGAGTAGTTTACGATTGATAACTTTATTGTTCTCATCCACCAGTTCAACATCAAATGTTTCTGGATTGATATGCGCATTCAGCTGCAAATCTTCTTTCCTGGCTAACTTACGGTATGCAACTTCAAAGTTAGCTGAGAGGGTTTTTACTCGCGCTTGCGTTAACAGTTCACTGTAGCGATCAAGCAAGCTGATTGTCTCTTGTGCATTATTGAATGCGCTATTATAGCTGTGCTGGTTGTGCGCTGCGTCGTGAGCCTTTTGAATCTGCCGAGCGCAATCAAGTTGCAGTTGTTTGGTATTTTTTGCTTCTTCAAGCAATGTGCGATACTCCTGCCGCTTAACTTCACGTTGACGATCCAGCTCTCGGAGTCTTTCAAAAATATCCATTAGCTGATCATCTTCCGGCGCTCGGGCGATGTTTGCGGCGGCTTGCTCTAGCTGTTCTTCTACCTCTGCCAGCTGGTTACGATAAAGGTCAAAACGTTGCCAGGCTTTTTTACTATCCTGTTCGATGGACTGTTGAATCATCCCGGCCTCACGTTCAGATATATCAAACAGTAATTCACCTTTTGGCTTATCAGCAAGATACGTTTTAAGGTTATCTTCTATTGCCTCAGCAGCAATTTTCCCAGTGCTTCCTGAGCGGAACGAAATGTCGCTTTTGAGTTGCGTAAGAAATTGATTCAATTCCTTCTCGAAGCTATTTGCCTGTTTTATTTGTGTCTCAGCACTAATTTGTTCTAGCAAACGACCCAGAATCTTTGGAGCTAAAGCATACGGTAATGAGCTATCACACTCATGACGAAGCGCTTTTTCCAGACGATCTTTTTCTTTTAAAAGCGTCTCGACCTTCTGTTTCTCTTGGGTTTTTGTTTGAGCAAAAGCTCCTCCTTGTGCATTTAGAAGGGTCTCGTTCTGCACAATTTCCTTGGAGATCAGGTCAATACGTAATTTAACGAAATCAGCCTTTTCAAGTAGTTGCTCTGTCTTGAAGGCAAACTCTTTAATCTGTTTCTCAAGTTCGAGCAGCTTTTGCTGTTGAGATTCAGCCAGTTGACCAGATTGTTGGCGCTTCACGAAAATCGTTAAATCGTTCCGAAGTTTCTCGATCAGATCTAGGCCCAATAGGCGACGCACAGCCGTACGGAGGATGTTTCCCGATTCGTCCTCAGCAAGCTCCGCAATTTTTTCACCATCAAAGAAGAAAAGATCGGCTATCCCGTGGGGGATTAACTCATTTAAAAAACCCTGGCACTGATCATAGCCAAGCCCTTCAATGAGTTTGCCATCCTGCTGTAAGGATAGTTTGTCTCGCTTACCTTTTCGCCAGGTGCGGGTAACGGTAAATTCAGCCTCCTGACCACCTTTGTTGTATGTAAAAATAAGCTCGACTGAGGCTTCATCAGGTTGTTCACCCAAAGTTGAGCCGTTGTGCACCAGAGCACTAAGCTCTTCCACATACTCTTGCTGTTGAGTTGTTGAACCAAATGCAAGCCTTCCGTAAAGGGCCAGGCGGATAGCGGAAAGTATTGATGTTTTACCTGCACCATTTAACCCACCGAACAAAACGATAGGGCGTGCGTTATCGTTGTTCTGTCGTTTTTTAGGAGCCAGATCGATAACATGGGTTCCATTGAAAACCCGATAATTACGCAGTACCAGCTGTTTAATTAACACGTTCTTTTTCCTCACTGGTAAGCAAGCTTGGTTCGCTGACCTCTGCAATTCTCCGCTGCAACATTTGCAGTTCAGCTTCTATACTTGCCACTTCTTCCTGATGAACATCACGCTCATTACGTTTCTGTAAAGCTTCCTGCTGTTGTTTTATCTCTTCCAGACTTCCCCAGTCTTGCTTGAGGATCGTCCCTAGCTTGTCGAAGATCCCCTGGCGGCGGCTAAGCCCCTCCATCGAAACTTCAAGCTCGATCAATTTCATTACCATCTCAGGGACAACATCAAATCCTTGAGCAATCTGCTCGAGAAGTTCTGCATCGCTGGCGTCGAAACGTGACTGATCGTCTATAACCCAGTCCAGATCCTTGCCATAAACCTCGCGATAAATACCCGGTAAAGTATCGTACCAGTCAGGTTCATTAGGATCCTTCAACCATTGCTGACGTATGGCATGCAGCTCAGGTTCTGTGATTAATGTAATGGTGTGACCTTGCGCGTTCATATCACGCTCAATTGTCAGCAAATCCTTCAGCCATTCCTGGCGATACTTAAGCCAGTAAGGGCCCGGAACATGTTTACGCTCAGCTGTAAGTTCTTCGCCATCCTTCGCATACTGATAGCTCACTTTACCTGTGCGTCGTTTATAGTTGCGGTAGGTATCTTTGTTTATTGGATCGGTTGTGAAAGCCAGCAGGTCGCGGTATTTCAGAAGTGGCGACATCCACTCTTCACCGTTCTGGATTAAGCTTTCCATCGCTTTATCTTTTGTGACGACGGTACATGTCCAGCAACCAAAGCGAGAGTTACCGCATGAAGGCGTACTGTCATCAATGACTAGCGGGCATTCACCCTGAGCTGAGGAATCCATGTAAAGAGTCCACAGTGGGCGATTATTACCACCCCAGGGGCTTTCCCACTCATCAATGTCATCAGGCGCATATCTAAATGCACCACGTAGCAGTTTCCATACGTCTTCTACATCCCAGGTATCAATTGGGGTGTAAATAAATGCATTGGAAAGGGTGGTATGACGCGCAAGGCGCGAGCCATCAATCTTATGTTTTGCGATAACCTGAGCACGTGATGCACTTTCACTGCTCCGCGATCCAAGAACGACGATAACTTCCTCAAACTGGCTGACCTTATCTTTGATAAAGTCACTCACTGGGTTGATTTTCATGCGTTCTGTACACCAACGGAAACTACGGGTAGGCGCTGGATAACCTTTACCAAGCAGGTTAACCCAAAATGTCTCGTTGGTTTTTGGCGTTACAGCATGTTGTGTTATCGGTAAGCCGTCGCGTTTAGCGCCAGCTTCAATCTGGAGCATCGTTTTTTTGATGAGGTCTACTACAACCGGCGTCTCTACGAGTGTGTCTGAGGAAACGACAAACACATCCTTCGTCCGCATCTCCGGTGGAAGCCCCATCAACGCCAGGTAAACAAGCGTAATGACTGCTGACGAGTCTTTACCGCCACTGTAGCCAATCACCCAAGGGCGTTTATCTGCGCAGTAGACACGCTGAACTTCAGAGACAAAATCAGCGAGAGTACGCCCAGCAAATTGCTCTTCGTTTATGAAATCTTCATAGTCGGCCAGATCATAGGCCTGAGTTAATGTACTCATGATACAACCATCTGAGCTTCAAGCTCTTGTTCTTCAGGAGAAAGGGGGAGAGACAGCGCTATTTTTAAAGCGTTGCAAGTTAGCTGAATGGCGATGCCAGTTTTGCTCAATTTGCCATGCTGCATTGCGCGCTTAATCATCTCAGGATTGCTTTTACGCCAGTCAAAGGTTTTCAGCTTCGTCAGTTTTTCCTGCCAGTGCTCAGGTTCTTCAGCCAGTAGTGAACGGCCCAGAAGGCCCAAAGCCTGTAAACCGATACCATGGGCGTGCACATAATCCTGGCGGAGCTGCGCCGGAGAGACTTCTTTGCGTGCAGCAAGCTGCCAGTCAGGCATGACTTTGAAAATAGCCTGCCAGTATAGCGTAGCGATATGCGTATTGTCCTCAATGCTGCCAACTTTAGGGTCTTTACCTAGCAGAGCGCGTGTTGCCTGTTTAATGCTGCTTAGCGTGAACAATTTATTGGAAAGCAAACTGATACTGGATTTCTCAAGTTCAGTAAGACCAATAAAGGGCTCGATAGACATGGCAAGATAACGAGCAAGGTTCGAGCTTACGTCGCGATGATCGTAAAGCGCGGATAATGATGGGCTGGGGCGGATGGCGTATTTATTCAGGTCAGCAAACATCTGCTGACTACGTCTTAAACCTTCATCAACAAAGAACAATACGGGGATGTTGTCCTGCCCTAATTCAGGACGCTCAGAAAGGGCATCTTCGATAGCCTTACGTCGATGTTGACCATCATTGATAAGAATTTGAGCATCCATTGGTACGCGAAGCGTTCCAAGATTGTTGGAGTTTTCGAACTCATCAAACTGTACATCGACCGCAATGGATGCCGTCAAAGCAGAGAATACGTAATCTTTCGGGTTTTCAAGTAAATAACGCACCATCTCAGGGATGCGCGATTTGTTCAAAATACGCTGAGCGCGCAGCTCAGGTGGTACGTCTGACTCATCAAAGCTAAAGATCTTAGGGATGATGCGCATAGGGCAAGTGGCAATGTAAAATGGTCGTCCAGCCTGGACGCCTCTTACGGCGGGGAAAGAGTAGCAATAATCTGCATCAAAGTTAGCCATGTTCTAGTCCCTGTTTTAAAGACGCAATTACGTTACATTTTACGTAAAAAATTTCTTAGAACGAAATTTTTATAATGATAAAACACAAATTGTTAAAGATTTACGTATGATTTGACGTAACTCTTTGCTGTGCTTGATTCTTCTTCCATATAAGCCTCGATCCGCAGATTTAAAGTTAAGACGTGGCCGTACGAGTTCAGGATTGATGCCAATGGATCCTGCAACGAAGAATTTTACTTTGTGTCACGGTCTCTTAAGAGCGTTAATGGTTGTGTAGGCGCTGAGACCGAAGGTGGCGAGCAAAACCTCGTTCCTTTTCGGGAGCCGCTAAAAGCATGCTTCTTACCAAACCATTCTTCCTCTGTCCTTGTGAGAAGTAGACTGAACGAGACACTACGTTATTCGTAGCTTCTTTGGAATCTATAAAACTACGTTTTACGTAGTTTTGCGAGGGTGCTCGAGAATTTTTGAAATTCTTACGTAAAAAACAATCTAATGGTTGCACTACGTAAAACGTAGTATCTTCCTTAGGCATTAACTACGATTATCGTAGTTATGAAAACATCCAGTTCCCACAATCAGCTCTTCAGTCGACGCCTCAAAGAGGTGCGCTTAGACATGGCGTTATCGCAAAAAAGCCTGGGTATTTTGGCTGGCATAGATGAGTTTGCAGCGAGCGCACGTATCAACCGCTACGAGAAAGGGGTTCACCAGGCAAGCATCGAAGTCGTCCGGCATCTCGCTAAAGTTCTCGAAGTACCTGTAGCATACTTCTACACAGAAGATGATGAACTGGCCTCTTTAGTCCGTCTTTGGCCGAAGTTAGACCCGGAGAAGAAAAAAAATATCCTCCAGCAGCTCTAAACAAAAAAGAGTGCTTCGCTGTACTTACTCTTGTCGAAAGGCTTTCCAGTGATTTAGAACCAAAACCCTGCATTAGGGTCTTGTTTCAATTCGTCTGATTTCATTTCCTGAATCCCCCTCGCAAATTCCAAATTTAACCCACGCCAAACCGCTGTATTTATATTCAGCACGATATAATGAGCACCAGAAATTACGCCGAACGGCAAAGGAAGAATAAAGAGAATTTAAAGAAGAATTCGCGATATGAAGGTGCTGCAACACCCCCATACCGCTAACCACTAGCAACTGAAAAGGAGTTGAAAATGGCTGCGATGAATTTTAAGCCAGAGTTTACCGTTTGCAAAACAGAATCAGACGCTTTCACCGGCATGATTGAAAACCGCGAGCGGGTACGCAAAAACAGCGCCCGCCGTTTACACGGCAACCGGCCAGAAAGCGCGCCCGTGCATCCACGGGCAGCATCGCCTGAGGAGAGCGCTGCCTGCTGCGAACTGTATGCACGCGTGGACGATAAATATCTTCCTCTCGGCGGCGGTTGGTTAACCCGGGCGGGCTTTATCGACGGCATGCCCGTGAAAATCAGAGTGATGAAAGACTGTATTGTGATTACGCCACAACATACAAGAGAATTATGGGGATGCCTGGAAGGTATGAGTATGACGAATATAAATAAGCAGAAAGTGGCGCAGTGGTTAAACACATTCCCCGGGGCGTTGAATGATACGGGCGATATCCCGATTGTGAAGCGGGGAATTGGGCAGGCGATGTCTGAGTAACTGTGTTTCCCGCCTCATGTAATCCTTGAAGCAATAAAACGATACGGGCATGTTATCCCATGCCCGTTTTAAGCAAAATTTAACCGCGCTTTTCTTGCTGTTTGACCGCGTTAACCAGCACAGCGTGAAGTTCGCCAACGGTTAAATCGCGGATAACCGGTTCGGGTATGCCGCGCACCCAGCGCATAAATCGACAGATGCCAAAAAAATCCAGGCCTTCGCCCGTAAACAGATACTCATTCTCCGCTAGAGAGAACGTTTTCATATAGCCATCTTCTTCCGTGGCAAGCTGAACGCCAAACGCTTTTTCGCAGTCTTCCAGTAGGTCTTCGCCGTCCATACCGCAAATGTGCAAATCGGCCTCAATCCAGGTGTTGCTGTCAATAGGCTTACGATGCTCGCCTGAGGAGTTCCGAACAACCTCAATGACTTGTGAGAGAGTGGGTTCCATTTAAAATATTCCGTATTCGTTAGTTTCAATTGGCTATCCGGAACTTAACAGTCACCCGCTATTCGATAAGGTGTGAAGTAGAGTACAGGTCCAGAAAGCGCGAATAACTTTGCTATGGTTTGAAACCGGGTTTACCATTTGCGCTACGCCACTCCTTAACTTCTCTAACAATGCCTTCCGGACTATAATCTTTGCCCTCTTCAGGATAAAAAATCAGGTCAGAGCCTGCGGGATGCTCGGTAAGCCGTTTAAATTCTCTAACCAATCGATTCTCGTCTTCTTCAGTTGTTGCGTCCGCATTGCAAATTTTGCGTACAAGTTCTAAAAATTCTTCTTCTGTGTAATCGCTTAACATTCTCATATCATTCTCCCTTATGAATCTTGATGTGATGTTTTGGAGTGGTTATTCCCATATTATCAATGTCATACACCTTACCGCCCTGACTGATAGGTTGTATGTGATGAATTTCATAACGTTCTCTTTTTCCAACCGAGTCAGATGTGCGTGTATAAGGGGCGTTTCCTTTACGCATACTTGCGCGGTTATTGCTGATAAATTGCTCCAGCAGTACTGGCTCCCTCGATACCTCCAGCCAAAACGCCTTACGAAACTGGTCAAAGTCCGTAAATGTCTGCCCACGTAACCGATCCGCTATCTGGCTCGGAATGGGAGACCCATTACCCGCATTCGCATCAGATAACCAAATGCCGCTAATTTTCTGCCCCTTGCCTGTGACCTGTCCGGGCTTATGGCGGATATAGATATAAATCGGCGGCACCCCGCCTACCGGCAGAATCAGAATGTAATCCGCAAACGTCCTCTCTTCCGGTGTCGGGCTGGTCGTCGCACCAATCCTCGTATCCTCCGGCAGTGGATCAACCACAACCGGGTTCGGTATCCGCACAGGGTTGTGATTTCCCGTATCCCACGCCTTATTCTCTCCGGTACGGTCCGGGGTCCAGATGAGGGTGATGCCGGGATCTTCTTCGGTGATAAAGGTGTACGCCTGGCGGCGGCTATCCCACTCCATTCTGCGAACACGCACGCTGTCTTTGCCCGGTGGAGTATGCCAGCCGCGCGGTGTCGGGTTACCGCTGGCGTCGTTCTCCCAGGTGAAGCGAACGCGGGTAGGGGCTTCCCGCATCTGCTCGGCGCGCATCCGGTCGATAAAATCCTGCTCGCCGTCGTTCAGCTTGCCGGGATACATCCCTATCAGCAGCCCTGCAACAGGTGCGCCGAGGCCTCCCTTGGCTATTTCGCCAAGTGCCGCGCCGCGCACGGCCCAGGTGCCGGGCGTGACGGTGCGCCCGCCAACAAGGGCGAGTTCGCTGGCATCGGCTATTGCGGTTCGTGCAATCCAGGCCCTTTCTTCTGCTGAAACGGCGGCCTGATAGTCCATCTCCTCGTGATGCCCATTCCACCAAAGATAGAGCGCACTACGTTGCTTCGGCTTTGGGATCGCCTTACGCTTTGCCGCCTGGGCGTGCTGAGCGGCGTCGTTGGGCATGGCCTGATAAAATGCCATCTCAACGAAGTTGGTATGCGGCTCACTTCCGGTACCTGCATCGTTACAGCCTTCACCGCGCAGGCAGGATTTCGCAAAGACCCGGTTGCGTTCGCGTTCTTCTGCTTGTCGCTGCGCTTCGGTCTCTTTCTCTTTTCGGCGTGCTGCAAGCATGGCCTGATGCTCTTCCTGTGCGATCTGTTCAGGAGAGGGATCGGAGCCGAGCCACTCTCCTGATGGGGCGATCACGCGGTTGGTTCCGTGCGGGCAGCCACAAATGACAACAGAACCATCGACGGCTGAGGTTTGTCCCATCCAGTTAACGCGAGGTTCGCCGTCAGCAATAACGCCCTGCTTACCGCATTTAGGGCATGCTGTGGTTTTATCGCCAACGCGGATAACGCCGCGACCGTACTCGGTGCAGTTGGGCAGGGTGCTACAGCATATTGCGCCAGTGGTCGTTCGGTCGCCTTGCAGCGCCTGACCGCGGCCGTAGTTGGTGGAGCGGTAGCCCATGGCCTATTCTCCGGGCCATGTTAAGAAATCCTCATGAGGTGGAATACCTTCGCGGGTGACCAGATAAGTACTGCCGAGCGGTGTGCAAATTATTTCGTCATCGTTATCAAGCAGACTACCTACCAGCGCAACGCCCTGACGTCTCCAGGAAAACGCTTCGCCAGCTGAGGTCATAATCGTGGCGAGCGTTCCATCCGGATAGGCCACAAAGTCTCCTTCGACAATCACGCTGGTGTAACTGCCATCATCCATGAGCATTGTGGCTTCACGATCGACAGGAAGAACAACGCCGCCCAGTCGGGTCTGGCTGCCAGCCGTGGCAATTCGCCAGATGGCGGTGACGGGATGTTGCCGATGAAAGGCTTCTTTTTCGGCAACTATAGCGCGTGCGTCCTCAGGCATGGCAGCAAGTTCTTCATCGGAAAAAGATGAACGATCTATTTCCGTTTTTAACGCAGCCGTGAATTCATTGGTATAAAACTGCATGGCAATTCCTTGTAGGGGAAGATGAGTAAATGCAGCAATGCTAGGTTTTAGGCGGTATGGCGAATATACATAAAGTGATTAATAGGCTGGGCTAAAATCTGAATGAAATATCCGGATTGATATTGATCATATTTTAAGGAAGGATAATAATGGTTGTCGTTATTTAAAAATGTAATGCTCGTTGCGTTGCTGAAATGTAATATTATGCAGCGTATGTAATATTTAAATACGCACGCTGCAGGGCGTTATTTTAAAACACCGGCACCCCCAGCCCAACCTTCACCTCCCTCAACGTCCCTTGCGTCACTCCCTGCGCCCGTTCGGTCCCGCGCCTGAGCATCGCCATCAGTTCCCCTTTATCCTGCATGTACATCGCCCTCCGCTCCCGCATCGGCGCAATCAGCTCCTGCAGGCACGCCTCCAGCTCGTTCTTACACATACGGTCCCCAAGCCCGCCCGCCTGATAATGTGCCTTCATCGCCGCCACTTTGGCTTTATCCGGATGAAACGCGTCGAGGTAAGTAAACACCACGTTTCCTTCAATTTGCCCCGGATCGCTCACCTTGAGGTGGTTCGGGTCGGTGTACATCGCGCTGACCGCACGGTGGATAGTCTCTTCGCTGGCCGAAAGGTGCAGCGTGTTGCCGAGCGATTTCGACATTTTGGCGCTGCCGTCGATGCCGGGCAGGCGGCTGGTGTCGCTCAGCATCGCCTTGCAGTGGCGTAGCACTGGCGTCGGCAGCAGGCTATTCATCTTGTGCACAATCTCGTTGGTCTGCTCAATCATCGGCAGCTGGTCGTCGCCGACGGGCACGCACTCGGCTTTGAATGCCGTGATGTCCGCCGCCTGGCTGATGGGGTAGGCCATAAACCCAACAGGCAGCGAGCGGGCGAAGCCTTTCTGGGCAATCTCGTTTTTCACCGTCGGGTTACGCTCCACGCGGGCGACGGTGACGATGTTCATATACAGCATCGTCAGCTCGGCGAGGGCGGGCAGGGCGGATTGCAGGCAGATCGTGGTCAGGTTCGGGTCGATGCCCGCCGCGAGGTAGTCGGCCAGCACTTCAGGGATGTTATCGCGGATCTTCTGCGGGTTGCTGCCGTTGTCGGTCAGGCCCTGCAGGTCGGCAATGAGTACAAACTGGTTATGCGTCTGCTGGAGCGCCACGCGCTGGCGCAGCGATCCGACGAAGTGGCCGAGGTGCAGCGGGCCGGTTGGACGGTCGCCGGTGAGGATGGTTTGCGCGTTCATAAAGACTCCTTAATGGGCAGTTGCCGAAAGGGGTCTTAAATGTGTGAAAGCCGCCTTTCGGCGGCTATCTGAAAATGGGAAAACAACTCCGGGCCGCCTTTAAGAAGGCTGCCACCAACGTTTCACAGTGAGTAATGCGGAGTATGTGTTCATCCCTTTAACCTATCACGCGGTTACGCAGGGGTAAAGCGGCTGCTTGATGCCCGCACCTTCAATCGGCCCGCCAGCGTCACGTGCGTGGCGGCATCTTCCTGATTGCACAGGTACTCCACCGCCAGCCGACCCAGTTCGCTGTAAGGCAGTTGAATACTGGTCAGCGGCGGGGTGAGCTGCTCGGAGATCTTCTGGTCGTCGTAACCCGCCAGCAGCATATCCTGCGGGAGACGAACGCCGTTCACCGCCAGCGCCTGATAGCAGCCGATCGCCAGCCAGTCGCTGGCGCAGAAGATGGCGTCCGGGCGTTCGGACATCTCAAGCAGGGAGGTGGTGGCGGTAAAAGACTCGCTGAACTGCCAGTTAGTCTGGCGCACCAGGCTCTCGTCACACGTTAAACCGGCCTGCTGTAAGGCGGCCTGGTAGCCTGCCAGACGCTGGCGCGAGGCCTCCATCCAGCTCTCGCCGGTGATGTGGGCGATGCGCGTCGCGCCGCAGGCGATGAGGTGTTTCGTCACCTGGAAAGCGTTGGCGAAGTCGTCCGGGACAAAGGAGGGCAGCAGCGGCGAGCCGGGGTCGCGCTGGTTGAGCAGCACCAGCGGAATGCGGGTACAGTCCTGAAACGCGGTCATGTCCACCAGCGTGGTGACGGGGGAGGCGAGGATAATCCCGATGCAGTTGCGTTTCTCAAGCTGGCGGATGATGTTCAGGGCCAGCTCAATGTCATCCCCGTAATCGTACACCGTGAGCAGCGCTTCGTTGCGCCACGCGGCTTCTCGCGCCTGGCTAATGGCATCGATAAAGGGATCGTAGCTTTGCAGCGAGCTCACCAGCAGGGCGATCTCTTCCTGGTTGCGCGGGGCGTGGACGGCGGGAAGACGGTCGTAGCCCAGGTCGGTGGCTATGCCGATCACTCGCTGGCGGGTCTCGTCGCTGAGCTTGATGTTGCGCGACTGGCTAAGCACCAGCGATACCGTCGCCTGCGACACCCCCGCCGCCCGCGCAATGTCGTTCATCGTCACTTTTGTCTTTCGCTTCATTCGTCCTCTCCCTCTCGCGAATTCGCATCATACCTTAACCGTCCGCTTCCGCGCCGCCGATCACGTTTCTTCTTCAACGAAGCATGAACTTTGTGAGAAGCATCGCTTTTCTCATCACCGCGATTTGCTCATTTATCCTGCAGCTAATATTTATTAGCTAAACATTATCAGTGTGAGGATACGCAATGAAAGAGCAATGGAGCAAGGACCAGGCGCAGGCATGGTATCAGCAGCAAGGCTGGCTGTGCGGGTTTAACTACCTGCCCTCCACGGCGGTGAACTGGACCGATATCTGGCAGCAAGAGACCTTCGATGCCGACACGATCGACCGCGAGCTGGGCTGGGCGGCCGACGCGGGGTACAACACCCTGCGCATCAATCTGCCGTTTATTGTCTGGGAACACGATCGCGACGGCCTGATGGCACGCATCGACCATTTTCTGACGATTGCCGATAACCGTGGGTTCAGCACCATGCTGACCCTGATGGACGACTGCGGATTCTCCGGCGATGAACCGTACCTTGGCCCGCAGAAGCCGCCCGTGCCGGGCAAGCATAACAGCCAGGCGGCGGCGAGCCCGGGGCGCGATAAAGTGTGCGATCGCGACTGCTGGCCGCAGATTGAGCGCTATATCCGCGACGTTGTTCGCCAGTTCCGCGACGACAAGCGTGTGCTGCTGTGGGATCTGTATAACGAGCCGGGCAACCGCGGCATTTTCGCCACGGGCACGGAAGAGGTGCTGTACGACGAGAAGCTGGAAACCTGCGCGCACGAGTTGATGAAGCTGGCGTTCAGGTGGGTACGTGAAGAAGACCCGACCCAGCCGCTCACCGTCTGCGCGTGGCGGCTGCCGGCGGAAGAGGAGGGCGAGACGTTCTACCAGCATCCGCTGGACCAGACCGCGCTGGAACTGTCGGACGTGGTGAGCTACCACGCCTACACCAATACCGGGCGCATGACGGCGATTATCCAGCAGCTGCAGGCGCTGGGCCGCCCGATCTTCTGCACCGAATGGCTGGCGCGCCACGTCGGCGGCACCATTGAAGAACAACTTCCGCTGATGTACATGGCGAAGGTCGCGCCGTACCAGTGGGGCCTGGTGCGCGGAAAAACCCAGACCTGGCTGCCGTGGCCGGTGGTGATGAAAGAGTCCACGGACTACTGCCGCCTGTGGTTCCACGATGTGTTCGAGGAGAACGGCATCCCGTTCTCGCGCGCGGAAATCGCGCTGATGCAGAAGCTGCGTAAAATCGCCCCGAACGTGCAGGGCTAATAATAACGACCCGGCGGTCCACCGCCGGGCAACAGGCAGGCATATGACGATGGCAATGACAATGAAAATACCGTCTCGCGAGTTATGGTCTTACTTTGGTTATGGTTTAGGTCAGTGTTTTAGCTTTGGACTAGTGGGTTCGTTTATTAACTATTTTTACACCGACGTGCTGGGGATCTCGGCGCTGGCGGCGAGCACCATCTTCCTGATTGCCCGGGCGTGGGATGCGGTCCACGACCCGCTGTTTGCCAGCATTATGGACACCATTAACACCCGGTTCGGCAAATTTCGCCACTTTTTGCTGCTGGCACCGCTGCTGATCACCGCGGTTACCCTGCTGGCGTTCTATAAAATCGAAGCGGATATGACCACCAAAATCCTCTACGCCGGGGTGACGTACATCCTGTGGGGGACGCTATATGCCATCTCCGATATCCCGTTCTGGTCCATGTCCTCGGTGATGACCAACGACTCCGGCCAGCGCACCCGTGCGGTGACGGCGGCAATGCTGGGAGTCAACGCCGGGATTGCCTGCGCCAATATCTTCTTCCCGAAGCTGGCGGCGTTCTTCGCCCAGTACAGCAACGACAAAGGCTACTTTATGGCGGCGCTGGTCATGATGCTGGTGGGCCTTCCGCTGATGCTTAACGGCTTTATGCAGATCAAAGAGCGCGTGCCGCCCAGCCCGGAAAAGGTGACGATGCGCGATACGTTCCACAACCTGCGCCAGAATAAGCCGCTGTTTATCGTCCTGCTGTCGTTCTTTTTCTGCGTGTTCCATAACGTGGCCAACGGGATTTACATCTACTTCTTTATCTACAATCTGGGCGACGGCAGCCTGCAGATGGCGATTGGCATCATGGGGATAGTGGCGGCGGTGGTGTGCCTGGTCGCCCCGATGCTGACGCGCAGGATGCAGAAGCGAAAGCTGTTTATGATCCTCTGCGGGCTGGACGTGGCGGTACGCGTGGTAATGTGGTTTGCGGGCTATCAGCACACGGCGCTGCTGTTCATCCTGCTCGGCCTGAGCACGCTGTTCGTGATGATGACCAACATCCTCACCTCGTCGATGATTGCCGATACTATCGAGTACGCCGAGTACCACACCCACAAGCGCTGCGCGGCGATCACCTTCTCCGGGCAGACCTTTACCGGCAAGATGTCCGTCGCGGTGGGCGGCGGGTTAATCGGCGTGTTCCTGACGATGATTGGCTATGTGCCGCAGGCGCAAACCCAGAGCGACGGCGTGCTCACGGGGCTGTTCTTCGGCATCTGCCTGCTGCCAGCCATCGGCTCGCTGATCCGGCTGGGTTGCATGTCGCGCTTCACCTTTACCGAGGAGAAGCATGCGGAGATTTGCCGCCTGCTGGCGGAGCGGAACGCGTCTGCGAAAGCGCCGGGAGGCGGCTGCGCCTTACCCGGCCTGCAAAATCAAACCTCACAGGGCTGATAAGCGAAGCGCCAACAGGCTGCGCGTTTATGCCCCGACAAGTTCTATGCGGTTGCCGTCGGGGTCGGTAATCACCGCTTCGTAAAAACCGTCCCCGGTCAGGCGCGGCGCACCGAGCAGGGTGCCGCTTGCCCGCGCCACCGCCGCCATGCTATCGACGTTCGCTTTGCTGCCAACGTCGATAGCAATACGCGCCCAGCCGATAAACTCCGGGTACGCGGGCGCGTCGGGCAGGTCCGGCAGCGTCATCAGCTCAATCGTGGGGCCGTTATCGAGCGTAATAAAATGTGATTCAAACCCCGGACGGTTTTGACTGACATAGCGTTCGTTGCTGCGCCCGCCAAAAACCGTTTCCCAGAACTGAACCTGTGCATCAAGATGACGGGTCCAGAGTGCGACATGCGCAATATGCATAAACTCCCTCCGTGTTTGTGTCTGCGGACTTTAACAGGTAAAACAGGCTACACTCTGGTTTTGAGCGCGACATGCTGAGGAAACAACAATGCACTACACACTGAAAGAAAGCGACAAGGAAAAAGCGGAAGGGTCAAACGGCGCGGGCGCTCTGCAGCAAAAACTGCTGGAGTCCCGCTCCATTGTGATCTCCGGTGAGATCAACCAGGAGCTGGCGCAGAAAGTCATCACCCAGATGATCCTGCTGCAAAGCGTGAGCAACGATCCGATCAAGCTGTATATCAACAGCCAGGGCGGCCACGTCGAAGCGGGTGATACCATCCATGACTTCATCAAGTTCATTCGCCCGGAAGTCCACGTCATCGGTACCGGTTGGGTGGCAAGCGCGGGGATCACCATCTTCCTGGCGGCGAAAAAAGAGCACCGCTACTCGCTGCCGAATACCCGCTTTATGATCCACCAGCCGCTGGGCGGCGTGCGCGGCCAGGCAACGGATATCGAGATTGAAGCGCGCGAGATCATCCGCATGCTGGATCGCGTGAACAAGCTGATCGCCGACGCCACCGGCCAGCCGCTGGAAAAAGTAAAAAAAGATACCGACCGCAACTTCTGGATGTCTCCGGCAGAAGCGCTGGACTACGGCATTGTGGGCAAATTGATTACCCATTACGACGAGCTGAAGCTCGATTAAGCACTCACGCCGTGTATGTGTCGGGTGGCGGCTTCGCCTTGCCCGACCTACATTCCCAGGCATTTTATCCTCGCTTGACCCACGACAAAGCAGCCTGTCTCGCTCTCTTCCATAATCGCGCCTGTCTACCCTCTCAATGGTGCTACCCATGGCGTATCAACTGAACCTGAACTGGCCGGAATTTCTCGAAAAATACTGGCAGAAACAACCCGTTGTGCTGAAAAATGCCTTCCCGAATTTTGTCGATCCGATTACGCCGGACGAGCTGGCCGGTCTGGCCATGGAGCCGGAGGTGGATAGCCGTCTGGTGAGCCATGCCAACGGTAAATGGCAGGCCAGCAATGGCCCGTTTGAGCATTTCGACGATCTTGGCGAAACCGGCTGGTCCCTGCTGGCGCAGGCGGTAAACCACTGGCATATGCCTGCGGCAGAGCTGGTGCGTCCGTTCCGCGTGCTGCCGGACTGGCGTCTTGATGACCTGATGATCTCCTTCTCTGTGCCGGGCGGCGGCGTGGGTCCGCACATTGACCAGTACGACGTGTTTATCATTCAGGGGATGGGCAGCCGTCGCTGGCGCGTGGGGGACAAGCTGCCGATGCGTCAGTTCTGCCCGCATCCAGCCCTGCTGCACGTCGATCCGTTTGAGCCCATCATTGATGAAGATCTGGCGCCGGGCGATATCCTCTATATTCCGCCTGGATTCCCGCATGACGGTTTCACCCACGAAACCGCGCTGAACTACTCCGTCGGTTTCCGCGGGCCAAACGGTCGCGATCTGATCAGCAGCTTTGCCGATTACGCCCTGGAAAACGATCTTGGCGGCGAGCACTACAGCGATCCGGATCTGACCTGCCGTGAGCATCCGGGCCGCGTTGAGCAGTACGAACTCGATCGCATTCGTCAGATGATGATCGACATGATCGCCAAACCCGATGATTTCACAAAGTGGTTCGGCAGCTTTGTCTCTACGCCGCGTCACGAGCTGGATATCGCTGCGGCGGAGCCACCGTACGCGCCGGAAGAGGTGCTTGATGCCCTGCAGGGGGGAGAAACGCTGTCCCGTCTGAGCGGTCTGCGCGTGCTGAACATTGGCGAACGTTTCTTTATCAACAGCGAGTTGCTGGAAACGGTGGATGCGAAAGGGGCAGATGCGCTGTGCCGCTACACCGAGCTGGGTCAGGCCGAGCTTGGCGAGGCGCTGAATAACCCGGCGTTTGTAGAAGAGCTGACCGACCTGATTAACCAGGGCTACTGGTTCTTCGACGAGTAAAGCAAAGCGGCGTTTAGCCAGGCTAAACGCCGCGTCAGTCAGACCAGCATATTACAGGCTTTCCAGTAGTTCAGGAGCCGTTCATCGTCACGCTCTCTTTCCGCTTTGATTTTCATAGCCTGTGCCAGATTTTCTCGTGAAACTTCATGGCCTTTTTGCACGATGTCTAATACCGCTTCACCAAGAGCCAGCGAAATTTCTGCCCGATTATTGTCAATCGTCATTAATACCTCCTCATGGGTTGCGAAAGAGTAATTATAAAAGATGGGTCAATGCGCAGGAATAATTCACATAATTCTTATTCCCCCGCTATTAATAGTTGCGCGCTTAAGTAGCCCTGAATTTATATCCTGTCAATGTTGTTTCAAAATGCTAATAAACGCCTGGAAACCCAATTTATGGACTACAGTTAATTCCGTGCAACAGCCAAATAACCGAAACAGGAGAAACAACATGATTAATAAAAGCGAAATTAAGGATCATACTCAGGTTGTAGCCAGCTGCGGAACGCACGTCGGCGTAGTTGACCATCTGGACGGTGAGCGCATCAAGCTCTCGAAAAGCGACCCTGAATCAGGCGGCAAGCACCACTTTATTCCTCTCGGCTGGGTCGACAAGGTTGAGGATAATAAAGTCGTGCTGACCAAAAACCATAAAGAGGTTTTTGCTGAGTGGCAAGAAGCATAAAAACGCTTTGTCGCAGAGAAATATCTATTTTCGCTCCGGCTTCGTCCGGAGCGTAATAGTGTCTGCGCCCCGTGATTGCTGCCATTGCAAATGAATGGTACTGTTTTGCCTGTCCTTTCCCCGATGCAGGCACCGAATTATGCTCCAGAGTGAAAATAGATCAGCGAAGCGCATTTTTTTTGTTGAGGATTTTCAGCTATTCGGCGAGCGCTACGGCATCGATTATCGTTTCCCGCAGTTAAATAATGCGCATGACCGCGGCAGCCCCGTGTTGCAGGGGAATGTGGAAGAGATGACGCTTTCGTCCGGTATTTCTCTCACCCATTCCGATGTGCGTGTATTACAGCCCTATGAAACCACCTCTCGCCACAGCAGCCCGCTCTATATGCTGGTGGTGCTGGAAGGGTGCGTAACGCTCACCATCAATGGCATCGATTACTCCGTTCGCCCCGGCATGGCATTCAGCTCAAAGCTGAGTGAAGAGCAGGTGATGTGCGCGCGTCACGAAGCCGACAGCTCGTTGAAAACGCTTTCGTTTGGCGTGTACCCGCACGATGCGGGACGTGAAGCCTTGCTTGAGTCGCTGCTTGTGGAATGGCACAGCCTGAATGCACCTACGTTTGTCTGGCATGTTCCCGAGTACGTTATGTCAGGCATTCAACATGCGCAGCAGCACGGGGGAAGCGCGCTCTCACGCAAGCTGTTACTGGAAGGGCTGATGTATCAGTTGCTGGGTCATGGCCTGAGCCACCGCCAGCAGCCTGGCCCGAGTCGGCCTGAGCATGCGCGCCTGGAACGCGTGCGGAGTCTGCTGGAACAGTCTCCTGAACGCGATCATACGCTGGCGCAGCTGGCAGCCCTTGCCGCCATGAGCCCAAGCAGCCTGCGCAGCAAGTTCCGTCAGCGCTACGGCTGCACGCTCTTCGACTACCTGCGCGACTGCCGCCTTGCGCTGGCGCGTCGCTATCTGCTGGAAGGCCACAGCGTGCAGCAGGCGGCGTGGATGTGCGGGTATCAACATGCCACCAACTTCGCCACCGCCTTTCGCCGTCATTACGGAATTTCTCCGGGTGACGTGCGCAAACTCCGCTAACGTAATTTCGCTTATCGCGCGAACGTATTCCGTGCGCTTTAGCATCGCGCATACATAACCTGGCGGCGCGCATAGCCGTTTGCACTCTCAAAAAGGTAATAATTCTTATTAACAATAAGAAATATCTCTGGAGAGAGTTATGTTTGCTAAATCGCGTCTGGCACTGCTGGTGGGATGGGTTACCGGTAGCGTCGCTTTTCCGTTAATGGCGCAGGATGCGCAAAAAACAGATACCGTGGTGGTCACGTCGCAGATGCAGTCTGCGGCCACCAAGCTTGAAACGCCGGATATTGAAACCCCGCAGTCGGTCTCTATTGTCACCCGCGAGCAGTTCGAAGAGCAGGGCGCGACCAGCGTGCGTCAGGCCGTGAGCTACACGCCGGGGGTGTACAGCAACCAGATTGGTGCGTCAAACCGCTTCGACTACATCGTCCTGCGCGGCTTCTCGGACGGCAGCCTGGATAACGTCTACCTCGACGGCCTGAAGATGATGGGAGACACCAACTCCCACAGCTCGCTGGTGGTTGACCCGTGGTTCCTGGACAATATCGAAGTCGTTCGCGGCCCGGCCTCCGTGCTGTATGGCCGTTCATCGCCGGGCGGAATCGTTGCGCTCACCTCCCGTAAGCCGTCGTTCGATCCGGGCGGGGAGATCAAGCTCTTCGCCGGGAACAACAATCAGCGTGGGGCGATGTTCGACGTCACCGGCCCGGTTGATGATAACGATCGCGTGGCGGTGCGTCTCAGCGGGATGACCCGCTACGCCGATTCCCAGTTCGATCCCCTGAAGGAAGAGCGTTATGCGCTGATGCCGAGCCTGACCTGGCGCATCACCGACAACACCCGTCTGGAGCTGATGGCCTACCTGCACCGGGATCCTGAAGGCGGCAGCCACTCCGGCCTGCCGTATGACGGCACCGTTGTACCGCACAGCGGTAAGAAAATATCTAATACCTTCTATGAAGGTGAAGACGATTACGACAAGTACGATCGTCGGGAAAATATGGTCGGCTATAACGTTGAGCACATGTTTGAGAGCGGCTGGTCCGTGCGCCAGAAGCTGCGCTACCTGCACACCAACGTGGAGCTGAACCAGGTGTATGCCGCAGGCTGGCTGAACGACACCGAGTTGAACCGCGGCTATTCCGGCTCCGACGAGAAGATGAACGCCATCACTCTGGATAACCAGGTTGACGGCAGCTTCGATACCTGGGCGGTGAACCACCGCGTGCTGATCGGTATGGACTATCAGGACCGCACCAACAACGTGACCGGATATTACGGCGGCTTCCCGCCGATTGACGCTTTCCACCCGGTCTACGGCGCGAAGCCGGACTACATCACCCAGTACAGCAGGGAAAAGCACAAGCTGCGCCAGACCGGCTATTACCTGCAGGATCAGATGTCCGTTGACCGCTGGCGCCTGACGCTGGGCGGGCGTTATGACCAGGTGAGCGTGTCGAACGTCGACAACTTCAACCACACCCGCAGCGACCTGGATAAGAACAATTTCAGCAGCCGCGCGGCGCTGCTGTATCTGTTTGATAACGGCGTCGCGCCGTACGTGAGCTACTCCACCGCCTTTACGCCGACCAGCTTTGCCGACGAGCAGGGCAACATTCTTGATCCCATGAAGGGCAAGCAGTGGGAAGCGGGGGTGAAGTATGAGCCGGAGGGGATGAACAGCCAGTTCAGCGCCTCGGTGTTCCGTATTAACCAGAAGAACATTGCCACCAAAGAGGAGCCGACCGATCCGTACCGTTCCATCGGTGAAATCGAGTCCGAAGGCGTTGAGCTGGAGGCGATCGGTCAGCTAACCGACAGCCTGCGCATGCAGGCGGCCTATACCTATACCGATATCCGCTACAAGAAAAGTAGCCCGGAAGAGGAGGGCAAGCGCGCCGTCTATGCCCCGCGTAACATGGCCAGCGCCTGGCTGAGCTACGACGTGAAAACCGGTCCGCTCGATGGCCTGACCGTGGGTTCCGGCGTGCGCTATGTCAACGGGATCACCAGCGATCGCCAGAATACCCATACGCTGCCGTCGTACACGCTGGTGGATATGGTGGTGGGGTATGATCTGTCCAAAGTCGGGCTCATGGGCGTAAGCGCGCAGCTCAACGTCAATAACCTGACGGACAAGAGCTACGTGGCGGCGTGTAATTCTCTCTCTTACTGCTACTTCGGGGCAGAACGCAGCATTGTGGGCAGCGTTTCATGGACGTTCTGAGCCGCTGATTTTGCCCGGTGGCGGCTTCGCCTTACCGGGCCTACTCGAACATGTAGGCCGGGTCAGGCGCAGCCGCCACCCGGCGATTTCAGCTCAACAGCGCAAGCGTCTGCCGTTTCGGCCTTTCCAGTAAATCCAGCGCCTCCTGATACGTCCGCACGTTGTTATAGCCCATCACCAGCCCGTAACGTTTGCCCGACCCGCGATACCACTCGGAGAGCGCATTGACCTGCAGCCGCTGTTCCTGCCAGCAGCGCGCGATCTCCCGGTCGCAGCTTCCTTTCGTCAGAAACGCCACGATATGCATCCCGCCGTCGTTTTGCTCGGTGAAAAACCGGTCGCCATACACCTCTCGCAGGGCGGCAATCATCCACTCCCGGCGGGTCTGGTACAGCGTACGCATTTTCTTGAGATGCCGGAAAAAATGCCCCTCGTTCAGAAACGCGGTGAGGATCTTTTGCGTCAGCACGGGCTGGCCGCTGGTGACGATGTCTGCGCAGTCGGTAAAGGCGTCGACGGTGCTGGCGGGCATCACCAGGTAGCCCATGCGCAGGGAGGGCATAATGGTTTTGCTGAAGGTTCCCATAAAGATCACCCGGTCGTGATGGTCGAGGCTTTTCAGCGAGGGCAGTACCTTGCGGGTGTAGTGAAATTCGCCGTCGTAATCGTCCTCAATGATCCAGGCTTCGTTCTGGCTCGCCCAGTCCAGCAGCTGCTGTTTGCGCGGCAAAGAGAGAGTTACCGCCAGCGGGCTTTGATGCGAGGGCGTAACGAGGGCAAAGCGCGCATCGCGATGGTTACGCAGCAGGTAATCGATATCCATGCCCGCGCGGTCGACCGGCACGGTGTGCAGGCGCGGCACTATGCGCTTGAGCAGCTGCTGTCCCATAAAATAGCCGGGATCTTCAAACACCACTTTGTCGCTGCGGCTGGCGAGAGTATCGAGGATCAGGCGCAGGCTGCCGCTGTAGCCGCTGGTGATCAGCACCTGTTCCGGCGTGCAGGCCAGCCCGCGCGAGATATTCAGATAGCGGGCAATGGCCTCACGCAGCGGATACCAGCCCAGCACGGGCGGGCTGAGCATCTCCTCCTGACGCATCGAGCGCGTCGCCTGGCCCGACAGCAGCAGCCATTTTTTATAGGGAAAACTGTCCAGAGAGGGGATGCCGGGGCGCAGAAAACCGGCGCGCTCGCGCTGGCTAATCAGCGATTCCGGCAGCGTGCCGGTGGTCTGTTCGGCAGGCGCATTTTTTGCGGGCAGCAGAAGATCCGGATTCACTTTCGTGCCGCGCGCGCCCTGGCTCACCAGATAGCCTTCGCCGATGAGAATGGCGTAAGCCGTTTCGACGGTTTTGCGCGCCACCTTCATCTCTTCGGCCAGCACGCGGATCGCGGGGACCTTATCGCCGGGTTTAAGTACGCCGCGCGTGATGTTGTCGCGATAGCGGGTATAGATATCGTGATAGCCCGGTTTCATGTCCTACCTCGTTTTGCAGGTTTTGTACCTTTTTACTATGTCATGTTGCGGATACATTTACCTCACCGCATGACCTGTGCCGCACAAAATGAGGAAAGACAATGAGCACCCGCGTAAACCACCACAAAGCAACACCTGCCCTCGCCAACGCCCTGTCCGCCCTGAGCATGGAAGTGGCGAAAACCTCCATCGACCCGGCGCTCAAGCACCTGATCGACATTCGCGTGTCGCAGCTTAACGGCTGTACTTTCTGCCTGGATATGCACTCGAAAGAGGCCAAAATCGCTGGCGAGCGCGAGCTGCGCCTGTACCATCTGGCGGCGTGGCGTGAGTCTCCATTGTTCAGCGCTCGCGAGAAAGCGGCACTGGCCTTCACCGAAGCGTTAACGCAGCCTGGCGTGCATGGCGTGAGCGACGCGCTGTACCGCAGCGTGGCCGAGCATTTCTCAGACGTGGAGATTTCAGAGCTGAACTTCGCCATCGTGGCGATCAACGCCTGGAACCGTCTGGGTATCACTTCCCGCATGGAACCAGGCTCGCTGGATGTGGCCTACGGGCTGAATAAAGCTAACCTGGAATAACCCCGCGCTCGCGGATCATCGCCACCAGCGCCCGTAACCCTGGCGGGACGTGGCGATGACCAGGATAGTAAAGGCGCAGCCCGGCAAACGGCTGCGTCCAGTCGTTTAAAACGCTCACCAGTTCCCCGCTTTTTAGCTCATCCTGAATATAGAGTTCCGGTAAAAAGCCGACGCCAAGCCCGGCTTTTACCGCCGCGATCGACGCAAAAAGATCCGACGTCGCAAAGCGCGGCGGCACCGCCAGAGTGCAGGTCTCACCGCGACGTGCCAGCTCCCAGCGGTAGATCCCCCCGTGGGACATACGCATGCCAATCCCCTGATGTTGCAGAAGATCGTCCGGCGTTTGGGGGATCCCGTGCTGCGCGAAATAGCCCGGCGTGGCGGTAACGAGCTGGCGGATATCGGCCGTCAGCGGCACGGCGATCATGTCCTGCGGCACGGACTCCTGGAGGCGGATCCCGGCGTCATAGCCTTCGGCGACGATGTCGATCATTCGCGCTTCGCTCACCGTCTCCACCCGCATCTTCGGGTAGCGGATCATAAAGTCGATCAGCAACCGATCCAGAAACAGCGTGCCGATATGGTTCGGTACGTTCAGGCGCAGCGTGCCGGCAGGTTCTCCGGTATCGCTGTGGATCTCCTCGCTGGCCTGGCGAATTTCCTGCAATGCCGGGCCAATGCGCGCCACATAGCGCTGCCCGACGTCGGTAAGCGCCACGCTGCGGGTGGTGCGGTTAAAGAGGCGGGTATCAAGACGGCTCTCCAGCCCGGCGACGGCGTTACTCACCGCCGTGGCGGACATCCCCAACTCCTGCGCCGCGCCGCGAAAGCTGCCGCGGCGCACGACGGCCATAACCACTTCCAGTTCGGTCAAACCTGAACGATGCATAGATTATCCTGAAAATCGAAACAACCCTTGCAGCATAGCGTGGATTATCGCAACGGCGTAGTCGTGCCAGACTGTGTTCATCCAGCCTGAGGAGGTTTATATGCACAACATCGAACAGATTTTTATCAACGGTGAGTTTGTTATCCCGCACGGTACCGAGCGTTTTGATTTGTACAATCCCGCCACGGCGCGGGTTATCGGCCAGGTGCGTCTGGCGGATGAGGTCGATGGCGAACGCGCCATTGCAGCTGCCAAAGCTGCTTTTCCGGCGTGGTCGCATACGTCCAAAGCGGAACGCATCGCGGCGCTAAAACGGATGCATGCCGCCGTAGTGGCCCGTCATGACGAACTGCTTGAGGCCGTTATTGAGGAGTATGGCGCACCCGCGTCGCGCTCGGCGTGGATGGCCAGCTATCCGGCGGAGGTCATCGCCCAGGCCATTGCGGCGCTGGAGGCGTTCGAATTTACCTCTGCCGCGGGCGCCGCGACGGTACAGATGGTGCCGCTTGGCGTGGCGGGGCTTATCACGCCGTGGAACAGCGACGCTGGCTTTATCTGCGGCAAGCTGGCCGTTGCGCTGGCGGCAGGCTGTACGGCGGTGATCAAGCCGAGCGAAATGAGCGCGCTGCAAACCCGGGTCATCACCGAGGCGCTGGCTGATGCCGCCCTGCCGCCGGGGGTGTTTAACATCGTCACCGGGCGCGGCGACAGGGTCGGTGAAACCCTCAGCCGCCATCCCGATGTGGCAAAAATCTCGTTTACCGGTTCGACGGCGACAGGTAAGGCGATCCTGCGTAACGCCGCAGAAAGCTTTAAGCGCGTCACCCTGGAGTTAGGCGGCAAATCCCCGACGATCCTGCTGGAGGATGTCGATCTTACCAACGCGATCCCGCTGGTGGTGCAGGCCGGGTTTATGAACAGCGGACAGGCCTGCGTGGCGGGCACGCGCATTCTGGTGCCCCAGTCGCGCAAAGCGGAAATCGAAACCGCGCTGGCCGACGCGGTGGCGGCGGTGAAATCCGGCGATCCGCGCGATAACGCCACGGAAATCGGCCCGATGGTCAGCGAAAAGCAGTGGCAGCGGGTGCAGAGCTATATTCGTAAAGGCATCGACGAGGGGGCACGCCTGCTGGCGGGCGGTGAAGGTCGCCCGGAAGATACGCAGGACGGCTGGTTTGTGCGCCCGACGCTGTTTGCGGACGTGAATAATCAGATGGCGATTGCCCGTGACGAGATTTTCGGCCCGGTGCTGTGCGTCATCCCTTATCGCGATGAGGCAGAGGCCGTCGCCATTGCTAACGATACCGACTATGGCCTGAGCGCGATGGTGCTGGGCGGCGATGTGGCGCGTGCGCACCGCGTGGCACAGCAGATCGTTTCCGGTCGGGTGCTGGTAAACACCCTTGCCCATGAACCGAAAGCACCGTTCGGCGGGTTCAAACACTCAGGTGTTGGGCGCGAGATGGGCGAGTGGGGAATTCGCGCGTTTATGGAGCCCAGGTCAGTTGTGGGCTAAACCCTGCCCGGTGGCGCAGCCGCCCCGCTTGCCGGGGCGTTACGTGCCGGGTTCACTCTTCAAACATGCTTTCAAAGGTTTTCGTCGGTAAGAAGAGCGTGAATTCATTCTCGGCCAGAAGCGGTATGAACCCCAGTTTGAGGTAAAAATTTCTGGCTGTATCGTTCAGCGCTTCAACAAACAGACCATGAATGCCGACGGCAAAGGAGGCCAAATAGACGGTCTTCATAGCATGGGTGACAAGTAACTCACCAAAACCTTGCCCCTGAATGCGTTTATCAATAGCCAGACGCCCTAAGGTTACGCTCGGCTCATTTTTATAAGGAATGCGCTTCTGCTGAGTTTTAGAGGGCAGGTAAGCTTTTTCAAAGCAACTCCCGGAGAGCGTGTAATAACCCAGAACTCGCGGGTTTTCCTCGCGGGTCGTGAGAACGTAGGCACGCAAAAACTTCCCGCGATGCTGGCGTTTAAGGTGTTCTGCAAGGAAGGTGTTAAGGCTTACTTCTCCGCAATCGAACTGGCTCAGGTCGTACTCAACGTCTTCTGAAAAAATCCCTATCTTCACATCGTTCACGTATTACTCCATATCCTGGAGACGCTTCGCCGCGCGTTTCAGGCGGTCATTTGGTGCCGGCGGGTTGCTGATGGCCTCCATTACCGTATTCCAGGAGGCTTCATTAAGGATCATGCGACGGTGTCGATCGATAACTTCCGCAGCGCGTTCAGAAGCCGTGCTGACCATGAACTGCGAAATTGACTGGTTGGTCATTGCTGCAGCTTCTTCGATCAGGCTTTTATCGTCTTCGCTTAACCTCAGATCGATGCGCTGTTTCTTCAGTGCTGTCATGATGTGCTTCTCAATTGTTTTTCAGCTTCATTTGAATTGTACGGTGTTAATCCGTACATTTATGATAGGTGTGCCTTCAACATAATTCAATGAGAAATTCAGCGTAGCGCCCTCCGGCACAACACTTCGCTCTTTACCGAGTGGTGGTAACGGCTTCGGGAAACGTTGCCATTAAGAGACTGTTTAGCCGTTAATAAAAGCCCGGTGGCGCTGCGCTTACCGGGCCTGTGGATACGTCAACTCTGGCAGTGCCTTTCGCAATTCCTGCTCTTTTGCCCATCGTTTCTTGATGCTTACCCTGATAACTATTATTCTGAGTGCGTACTACGAGAGGACTCCCCATGAGTGAAGACGAACTGTTTAGCCGCCGGCCAATGGGCATGCGGATGGCGATGGTCGTGCGCCAGTGGCGTGCGGTGATCGACGATGCCATTCTCGATACCGGGTTAACCCAGTCGAGCTGGACGGTGATGATGCAGCTGCAACAGCTTGGGGATAACGTCTCGGTAAGCGAGCTGGCGGAGGTGCAGGGTATCGAACTGCCGCCGCTGATGCGCACCCTGACACAACTGGAAAAGCAGGGCTACCTGCTGCGCACCGTATCGCCTTACGACAAGCGTATCCGGCTGCTAACGCTGACGCCCGAAGGGAAGAGCGTTCTTGAAACGCTGACTCAGGTTATTGAGAACTTTCAGGCTCGCGTCTCGCACAATATCGCGCCGGAACATATCGCCATTTTCAGCGCCACGTTGAATCAAATCGCCTGCAATTTGCGGACTATCCGCGAAGAAGATAACAAGACCGAAAAATAATGACTCCTGAACAAAAGTTTGCCCGTTGGGTAAGGGTAAGTATTGCCTCTTTCCTGCTGATGTTTGTCTACTTTATCGTCGCGGATATCTGGATCCCGCTGACGCCGGACTCCACCGTGATGCGCGTGGTGACGCCGGTCTCTGCGCGCGTCTCCGGCTACGTCGCGGCGGTACACGTGCATAACAACAGCCAGGTTAAAAAAGGCGACCTGCTGTTTGAGCTGGATGACACGCCGTTTCGTAACAAAGTGGAAGCGGCGCAAATCGCACTGGAGCAGGCCCGCCTGTCCAACGAACAGCTGGATGCGCAGATCGCTGCCGCCCAGGCCAGCCTGAAAACGGCGGTGCTGACCGCGCGCAACGACAAAGTGACGTTCGACCGCTATCAGAAGCTGAGCGCGCTGCAGAACGTCTCGCAGTCTGACCTCGACAAGGTGCGCACTGCCTGGCAGAGCAGCGAGCAGTCCGTCAGTTCGCTTCAGGCCAACATCCGTAACCTGCGCATTCAGCGCGGCGAGCGCGATGAACACCGTAACGTGACGCTGCAAAAATACCGCAACGCGCTGGACGATGCCGAGCTGAACCTCGGCTGGACGAAGGTCTATGCCGAAGCGGACGGCACGGTGAGTAATCTGCAGCTCAGCCCCGGATTTTATGCCTCCTCCGGCTCTGCCGCGCTGGCGCTGGTGAACAACCAGACCGATATCGTGGCCGATTTCCGCGAGAAGAGCCTGCGTCATACCCATCAGGGAACCGACGCCGCCGTGGTGTTCGACGCCTTTCCGGGGCAGGTTTTCCGCGCCCACGTGACCAGCAGCGATGCCGGGATCCTCGCCGGGCAGGAAGCGGTAAACGGCGAGCTGTCCCAGCCGGAGACCTCTAACCGCTGGGTACGTGACGCGCAGCGTATGCGCATCCACGTGGTGCTGGATGAAGCGCTGCCGAAGCACCTGCCGACCGGCGCCCGTGCCACGGTGCAGCTGTACAACAGCGAAGGGCCGTTCGCGCGCTTCTTCTCCGGGATGCAGATCCACCTGGTGAGCCTGCTGCACTATGTCTATTAACACTCTGGCGAGGGTCTTTACCCCGCACGGCAACATCGTCTACACGGCCAACGACTTTCGCCAGACCCTGCGCATCGTCTTTGCCGGGATGATTGCCCTCAGCGTGTCGAGCTTCTACAACACCAGCTACGGCGTGTTCTTCGTGGTCTACCCGATCATGCTGCTGTCGCTGGTACCGGTGTTCAACCGCCACGTGGCGAAGCAGTTTGTGTTTAGCGCCGCGCTGAACTGCGTTGAAATGGTGATTATCATTGGCTTTTTGTCGCAGTGGCCGGTGATCATGACGCTGGTGGTCTTTGCCCTGTACGTGATGCGCTTTCGCTTTATGAGCAAGGGACCGCTGTTTCTGTTCGGATCCATGGGCGTGGTGTGCCAGAGCGTGATGCTCAACTTTATGAGCTACCCGACGACCAACTGGCACACGCTGTTATTTTCCAACATCGAAGCGAGCGTGATGGCGGTGTGCCTGAGTGCGCTGATGAACTACCTGCTGCCGGACGTCGAACCTCGCAAGCCGCCGCCCTTGATTGAGAAAGACGATGCCCGGGTGCGGCACGAGTCGTTGCTTTCCGGGACGGTCGCCACGCTGATCTTTGTGGTGTTCCAGATAAGCGACCTGAGTGATTCGCTCTCGGCGCTGATGGCGGGTGTGCTGATCCTGTTCCCGATGCACTATCGCGGCGCGGTGATGAGCTCGGTCTGGCGCGTGGTCGGCGTGGTGCTGGGCTGCCTGTATATCCTGGTGGTGCAGCTTATCCTCTACGATCACAGCAGCCACATGCTGCTGATGATGCCGTTGATTGGCCTCGGGCTGGCGTTTGGCGCGCGGCTGCACGTCATGGAGAAGGTGGGTGCGGGCGTCGGCTTTGCCAGCATCACCACCATCGGCATTATGTTCGGGCAGAACATGCACCCGGACAGCGACCTGGTGTTCAGCGATTTATACCGCATCACGTCGGTCACCTTCGCGCTGGTGACCACGCTGACGCTGGTCTTTCTGGTGCACCGGGTCCTGAACTGTTTTGCTCCGACGCGCTACGTTATCGCGCCGCCGAAAGCAGAGTAGTGTGCAAGCAGGCTGGGCAACTGCGAGAGTAAAAACAGGATCAGCCCAATCGTCCCGCCTACCAGCGTGCCGTTGACGCGGATAAACTGCAGGTCTTTGCCGATATTCAGTTCAATCTGGCGCGACATATCTTTGGCGTCCCAGCTTTTTACCGTGTCGCTGATATGGCGCGTGAGGAACGCGGCGAAGTCCGGCGCGACGCGGTGCGCGGCCTGCTCCAGATGCTCGTTCAGCGACGCGCGCAGGCTGGCATCGGCGGTCAGCGTTTCGCCAAACCACAGCCCGGCGTTGGCGATGCGCTGCTTCAGGCGGGAGTCTTCACTGTGCATATCCGCTTTCAGCCATTCGCGCAGGTCGGCCCACATCTCGCCCAGATAGCGGTTAAACGCCTCGTCATTCTTCAGGTAATGCTTGATGTTGTCGGCTTTCGCCGCCATGTCCGGATCGTTTTTCAGGTTGTCGATAAACTTGAGCGTGGCGCGGTCAAACGCCTGACGGATCTGGTGCGTGCGGTCATGGCTGATGTCATCCAGCAGGGTATTCACCGCGTTCGATACCATCTCCGCGCTCTGGTCGCCCAGCCACTCCGTCGGCAGCACCATCGCTTTGCGCGGATGTTCGGTTTTGAGCCAGTGGACAATCTGACTGGCGATGAAGTCCCGCGTGCTTTCCCGCTGAATCAAGGTAATCAGACGGTTGATGATCGTATCCAACAGCACCTGATGGCGGTTGTTTTTGGTCATGCTTTCCAGCATGACGGCGCTGGTTTCAGTGAAATCGACCTTGTCGAGCGCCTTATGTACGGCGCGTTTCAGCAGCCGCTGAATACGCCCGTCATCGGTAAGTTCCAGAAAACCGCTCATGACCTGAATCAGGTGCTGCCCGACGCGCTGGGCGTTGTCCGGTTGACTGAACCAGGTGCCAATCATCTTAGCCGGTTCATAGCGGCGGATTAAGTCCACCAGGGATTGCGTATCGAGGAATTTTTCCTGAACAAACTGACCCAGATTTTCGCCGATCCGATCTTTATTGCGCGGAATGATCGCCGTATGGCGCGCGATAAACGGAATGGGCACCCGGCGGAACAGGGCAACCACGGCAAACCAGTCTGCCAGCGCGCCCACCATTGCGGCCTCGGCGATGGCCTTGACGCCGCGCACCCAGAAGGTCTGCGGTAGAAACAGCGTGGTAATAAACGCCGCGGCAGCAATCAGCAGCAGCGACAGCGCCAGCAGCTTGGCGCGTTTGAGTTCGGCTAATTTTTCCATGGCTTAAGGATAGAGGGAAGCGGGGGGAAAGTGCAAAATTCCCCACCAGGCGTGGAGGGTTCCGGGTGAGCGCGTCCGGCTAAGAACCTTCCGTATATACCCAACTTTACGTCCACCGCCAGTCATATTGACTACCCTTAATACCCTAAGCGGTAATTAAAGGAGATTCGATATGGCTTACCAGACAGTAAATCCTGCCACCAACCAGCTGGTGAAAGAATACCCCTCCCACACCGATGCGGACGTCGAGGCGGCGCTGAAGGCGGCGGACGCGCTCTATCACTCCGACTGGGCGAAAGGCGATATTGAACAGCGCCTGCCGGTGCTGCACAAGCTGGCCGATCTGATTGATGCGCGCGTGGAGGAACTGGCTAAAATCGCCAGTCAGGAGATGGGTAAGCTCATCGAACAGAGCCGCGGCGAAGTGAAGCTCTGCGCGCAGATTGCCCGCTATTACGCCGATAACGCGAAGCAGTTTTTAGCGCCTGTAAAATACAAATCGGAACTGGGTGAAGCCTGGGTAGAGCATCACCCCATCGGCGTGCTGATGGCGGTTGAACCCTGGAACTTCCCTTACTACCAGCTGATGCGTGTGCTGGCTCCTAACCTGGCGGCGGGTAACCCGGTGATTGCCAAACACGCGAGTATTGTCCCGCACTGCGCCGAGACCTTTGCGCATCTGGTGCGCGAAGCGGGTGCGCCGGAAGGGGCATGGACAAATCTGTTTATCTCCTCTGATCAGGTGGCGAAGATTATCGCCGACGAACGCGTGCAGGGCGCAGCGCTGACCGGCTCTGAAAAAGCGGGTAGTGTGGTAGCGGCCCAGGCGGCGAAGCACATCAAAAAATCGACCCTGGAACTGGGCGGTAACGACGTGTTCGTGGTACTCGACGACGCGGATATCGATAAAGCCGTGAAGATTGGCGTCAACGCCCGTCTGAATAACGCGGGCCAGGTCTGTACTGCGGCGAAGCGCTTTATCCTGCATGAAAAAATCGCCGACGCGTTCCTGAGCAAGTTCACCGAGGCGTTTAAGCAGGTGAAGATTGGCGATCCGCTGGATGAAAGCACCACGCTGGGGCCGCTGTCATCCAAAGACGCGCTGGAGACGCTGACCAAACAGGTCGACGAGGCGGTGAAGCATGGCGCGAAGCTGCACTACGGCGGCAAGCCGGTCCAGCGTGAGGGCAGCTTCTTTGAGCCGACCATCCTGACGCATATCTCACGCGAGAACCCGGCATACTTCGAAGAGTTCTTCGGCCCGGTCGCGCAGGTTTATGTGGTGAAAAGCGACGATGAAGCCGTCGCGCTGGCCAACGACTCGCACTACGGACTCGGTGGCGCGGTGTTCAGTCAGGATATCGAGCGTGCGAAGAAAATGGCGTCGCGCATCGAAACCGGGATGGTGTATATCAACTGGCTCACCGACACGGCGGCAGAGTTGCCGTTTGGCGGCGTGAAGCGTTCCGGTTACGGGCGTGAACTGTCGGATCTGGGGATCAAAGAGTTTGTAAACCAGAAGCTGGTGGTGGTACATCAGTAATCGCACCCATAAAAAACCTGCCATGCGGCAGGTTTTTTTTGTTCGCGCTTATTGCACTTCGATCTTATCCCAGCCGCTTTTATACATGCAGCTGTCTACCAGTGTATCTCTGCGATACTCATTGGCGTCTTCAACCGTATAGCTGGTGGAAACATCCTTTTTCTTGTGTTTCTTGTCCTGCTTTTCCGAGTTTGAACCCGTCACAACGTTATCCGGGGGCAGATCGATAAGTGCCTGAGCTTCGCATTCCGTTAGCTTTTTATTCATTTCCCTGTCACTGACGCCAGGCTTGACCCATTTATACTGGACGCAACCTGACAGCAGTAACGTAATACTCAGAACACTAAGCGCGGCGATGCGGGTTTTCATCAGAAGCTTACTCCGCCGCCTACGTATGCGCCGTCAATCAGGGTGTGGTTTGGACGACCGTCTTTGCCATCAACGCTCACGTGGCGGTAACCCACTTTCAGCGTCACAGGTTTAATTGGGGTCCAGCTTACGCCGCCGTTTGCTTCAACGTAGTTTTTTACGCTGTTGTTCAGGCCGTCTGGCGCAACATAACCTTCACCGAACACGTGGATGCTGTCGGTCAGCGCAACGTTCACACCCCCGCCGATTGGGAAGGCCACGCCGTTATCGCCTTTTTTCGGGCCGATGTAGATCGCTTTAGCGCCCGCATTCAGCATCACCGGGCCAACTTCCAGGTTGTAACCTGCGCCAACGCCGCCGGTCTGCGTACCGTCGTCGGTGTTCTTCAGCCAGTTGCTCTCGGCATACAGGCCAGATGAGGATTTACCCATTTCCAGATTAAGGTTGGTAAAGTTTTTACCCTGCTCAATGCTGCCGCCCATAGCCAGTGCGGAACCTGATACAGCGGTCAGAGCAGAAAGGAGAAGAACATTCAGCTTTTTCATGTTTTATGCCTCGTCATTAAATTAATCTGGGCACACCTTAACAAGCGAGGTTTATGACTGCAAATGTGAGGCGGTTCGCAGTTTTATGCTGATTTTGTTAATGATTTTCCGCATTGTTGTTGCGTGTTGGTTTGTATTTGCTTTCGTCAACGCGAATGTTTTTTACGTTTAGAAACGGTTTAGAATTTTGTCTAAATATCATCTGAACGAGGCGGGGATATTGATTGGAAATGCATTAATTGGGTTTCTAATAATTTCCTGAAATGTTTCCGCTGTAACGGATAACAACGTAAATTTACATTTTTATGGTTAAGTTATACTCAGCCCTCTATCAACTATACCTGTTGATGGCATGAATGCTTGCCATAAAAATCATTAGTGCAAAAAATACGTGTAAGAAGTATGTCATTGTCATGTATTTGGATGACGATATGCCGATATCATCACAAGGATGATTAAATAATCATGATGAATAGAGTAAAAAGGATTTTTCCCGAATATTGCGATCCCTCATCCCACCGGGAGAGGGAACAAGCAGTCGTTATTTACGTAGCCCCGCAAAGGCCGACCGAATCTCATCTTCCGGCAGCTCAAGCCCGATAAAGACCATCACGCTGTGGGGCGGTTCGTCGCCCCACGGGCGATCCCAGTCGGCGCTGTACAGGCGCTGCACGCCCTGGAACAGCAGGCGGTTAGGTTCACCGTCAATCCACAGCATTCCTTTGTAGCGCAGCAGCTTGTCGGCAAACGACAGCAGCAGGTTCTCCATTACGCGGGAAACGTCGCTGATATCTACCGGGTAATCCAGCTCAACCACAATGGATGAGACGTCATTTTGCTTATCGGCCATAAAGTGGAAGCGCGGTCTGGAGGTGATGTTCTCTTCGAGCATAAAGCCGTTGGTGTTGAACAGCTGAGACAGGTCAATATCGCCGTGCGTCACGGTATAAATCGGGGCGCGTGAGTTAATGCGCGTCAGCCGTTCGCGCAGTTTCTCGCTGTCGCCTGCCACGTCGGTTTTGGTCAGCAGGATGCGATCCGCGTAGCCAACCTGAGACTGGGCAATGGTGAACTGGTTCATCTGCTCGTCGGCGTGAACCGCATCGACCAGCGCAACAACGCCGTCCAGCAGGTAGCGCTGGCAGAGAATGTCATGGGAGAAAAAGGTCTGGATAATCGGGCCGGGGTCGGCCATGCCGGTGCATTCGATCACCAGGCGGTCAAAGCTGATGTCTCCGCGGTCGCGGCTGTCGAGCAGATCCAGCAGGGCGTCTTCTAATTCGTTTGAGCGGGTGCAGCAGATGCAGCCGTTGGTCAGGGTTTTGATCTGCGTGGCGCGATCGCCAATCAGCTGGTCGTCGACGGAGACTTCGCCGAACTCGTTTTCAATCACGGCGATGTTGAAGCCGTGCTGTTCATTGAGGATGTGGCGCAGCAGGGTGGTTTTACCTGCGCCGAGGAAACCGGTCAGCAGGGTGACGGCAATCGGGGTCATGGTCTCTCCTTTAGCAGCAGCGTACGCCGCCTTCTCCACTTCCGCCGTAGCGCGCTTCCTGACGCTCGCGGAAGAACTCGGTGTAGGTCATGTACGGCTTATCCGGATGGTTGGTCTTCATATGCTCAACGTAGTTGTCATAGTCCGGAATGCCAATCAGCATTTTCGCCGCCTGACCGAGGTATTTTTTTGCTTCGCCTAAGTTACCAAACATAATGCATCCTGATAAGACAAAGCCCGGCAGGGGGCGCCGGGCATTGTTACCCCTCACCCCAACCCTCTCCCAAAGGGAGAGGGGGAGGCGTGTGGATTAATGGTGTGAAGAGGTCTTCACGCCGCCTTCCGGTACGGGTACGTACGGGGTTTCTTTGTCCGTACGACCGTCGGCGTTACGCACGTTCATCCAGGTTTTGATGCCGTAGAAGATGATGCTGTACACCACCACCAGGAACAGAATGCTCAGACCCGCGTTGGTGTAGTTGTTCACCACGATATGGTTCATGTTGGCAATCTGCTGCGCGGTGAGGTCTGCGCCGCCTGCGGCAATCTTCTCTTTGTACTGGTTAGCCATGAAGAAGAAGCCTTCCAGCTGTGGGTTGGCGCTGAACAGTTTCAGGCCAAGCGCCCAGGTGGTGCAGAGCAGCAGCCACAGCGCAGGCACCACGGTCACCCAGATGTATTTGGTGCGTTTCATTTTCACCAGCACGACGGTGCCGAGCACCAGCGCCACGGCGGCCAGCATCTGGTTAGAGATACCGAACAGCGGCCACAGGCTCTTCACGCCGCCCAGCGGGTCGACAACGCCCTGATACAGCAGGTAACCCCACAGGCCTACGCAGCCCGCCGTACCCAGAATGCCCGCTACCAGAGAGTCGGTTTTCTTCAGGAACGGCACGAAGTTGCCCAGCAGATCCTGCAGCATGAAGCGGCCCGCACGGGTACCGGCATCCAGCGCGGTCAGGATGAACAGCGCTTCAAACAGAATACCGAAGTGGTACCAGAAGCCCATGTCCGCCCACGGCAGCACCTTGTGGAACACGTGTGCGATACCGACAGCCAGCGTAGGCGCGCCACCTGCGCGGTTCAGTACGGACGGTTCGCCGATGTCTTTCGCGGTCTGCATGATCTGCTCAGGCGAAATCACAAAGCCCCAGGAGCTGACGGTAGCAGCTGCGTGTGCGCTCGCATCTTTCAGCTGCGCCATGATCAGTGCCGCGTTGTCACCGCCCATCTCATGCAGGTTTGGCATGGTAATGCCCAGGCCCGCCGGTGGGGTGTTCATCGCGAAATAGAGACCCGGTTCGATAATGGACGCGGCAACCAGCGCCATGATCGCCACGAAGGACTCCATCAGCATGGCACCGTAACCGATCAGACGGGCGTCTTTTTCGTTCGCCAGCAGCTTCGGTGTCGTACCGGAAGCAATCAACGCGTGGAAGCCTGACACGGCGCCACAGGCGATGGTGATGAACAGGAACGGGAACAGCGCACCTTTCCACAGCGGACCGGTACCGTCGATGTACTGGGTCACTGCCGGCATTTTCAGATCCGGGTTAATCACCAGGATGCCGATCGCCAGACCGACGATAACGCCGATTTTCAGGAAGGTGGCCAGATAGTCACGCGGAGCCAGAATCAGCCAGACCGGCAGCAGGGCAGAGACAAACGCATAGCCGATCAGCGCGAAGGTGATGGTGGTGTCTTTAAAGGTCAGCGCCGGGCCCCAGTACGGATCGTGCGCAATCACGCCGCCAAAGTAGATGGAAGCCACCAGCAGAACGATACCAATGACCGACACTTCGCCCACGCGACCCGGGCGAATAAAGCGCATGTAGATACCCATGAACAGCGCAATCGGCACGGTGGAGCAGACGGTGAAGACCCCCCACGGACTTTCGGCCAGCGCTTTCACCACGATTAACGCCAGCACCGCGAGGATGATGATCATAATCAGGAAGCAGCCGAACAGGGCGATCGTTCCCGGCACGCGGCCCATCTCTTCTTTGACCATCTCACCGAGAGACGCGCCGTTACGGCGAGAAGAGATAAACAGCACCATGAAGTCCTGCACCGCACCGGCCAGCACGACGCCCGCCAGCAGCCACAGGGTTCCCGGCAGGTAGCCCATCTGCGCCGCAAGAACCGGACCAACCAGCGGACCCGCGCCTGCGATAGCGGCAAAGTGGTGACCAAACAGCACGTAGCGGTTGGTTGGCACATAGTTCAGGCCGTCATTGTTAATGACAGCCGGGGTGGCACGCGTGGGGTCGAGCTTCATGACCTTCTGCGCGATGTACAAGCTGTAGTAGCGATAAGCCACAAGGTAGACGGAAACCGACGCGACCACGATCCACAGGGCGCTGACGTGTTCGCCCCGGCGTAATGCGACAACCGCCAGACAGAAAGCGCCGAGGATCCCGAGTAATGCCCAGGGCACGTGCTTAAGTAGTTTTTTCGTATCCATAGTAAGACCTGGTTTTTTATGTAAAGAAAAAAGGGTCAGGGTTCGTTGTGAGGAGGTATTGATTAATGCTGGAGGGATCGTGCCAGATCGTCGCGCGTGTAAAGGAAGGTAAATGGGTGAGTGGTTGAAAGCGGTGGGTGAGCGGTCAAAGGCGGGGGCGAGTGGTTCAGGCTCGCCGCGAGTGGTAAAAATTATGTGATTGCGATCACTCAGAATCGTCTAAAGCAGCCTTCTGATACGCGGGGATCAGCCGGTATCGCCCGTCGCCCACGTGCTCAATAATCGGAGAGAGCGCCTGCAGATCGCGGTACACGGTGCGCTCGGTAATACCAAACTTGTTCATCAGATCGCTGCGATGCACCACCCCGTGAAGATGCAGCGCAATAAAAATATCCACAAGACGTTCAGCCGAGCGGCTCCGCGTCGAATTAGCCATAAAGGATGTCCTGGAGAGCAAAGAGGTATGTCCGTCGACAGACACAAAATTTATCTTATGGATAGTTAACGGCGTGACTTAGGGGAAACATTAGGGGAATTTGCGCAAAAACGCGCTGGCCGGGGAAGGCCAGCGCGAGGGGAGGTTATACGGCGGCGGCAAGCTCCATCATCACCGGATGGAAACGGCGTTTGAAGTAGATCAGCCCGTGGCCCGCGTCGCTGAGCAGGATAGTCTTAATTTCAACCAGATAGACCAGGTGCGTGCCGATGGTCTGCACCTGAGTTATCTCCCCTTCGAGGCTTGCCAGCGCGCCTTTCAGCACCGGCTGCGCCAGCGGCCCTTTTTGCCAGCAGGAGAGGTTAAAGCGCTCCTCCATCGCCATGCCGGTCATCCCGGCGAAGTGGCGGGCCATGATCTCCTGCTCGTGGTTCAGCACGTTCACGCACAGCCGGCCATTGCCCTGGAAGACCGGGTTCATGGCGCTGTTGGCGTTGATGCAAACCATCAGCGAGGGCGGCGTGTCCGTGACCGAACAAACGGCGGTGGCCGTGATGCCGCAGCGTCCCGCATCGCCTTCGGTGGTCACGACGTTCACCGCCGCCGACAGGCTGGCCATGGCATCGCGAAAGCGCAGGCGTTGTTCATCTAATTGCATTGAAGCCTCCCGCTGCGTTATTTCAGCAGCTTATCCAGCATGTTGATATCGGTGTTGTTGTGCAGGTGCGGCACGGTCCAGCCGTGCTGGTCGTACTCGGACATGCAGCGGTCGACCATCGCCATCATTTTGTCCATGTTGCCGGAGCTTTGCGCCTGGCGCAGGCACTGCAGGCGGATCTCGTCCTGGCTGCCGGAGTAGTTGATCTCATACAGTTCGTGGCGGCCACCGAACTCGCTGCCGATGGCATCCCACATCAGTTTCAGGATCTTAATGCGCTCGACGTGATCCATGCCGTTCGAGCCGCGCACGTACTTCGCCAGATACTGGTCGATCTGCGGGTTGTTCAGATCCCGGGCGCTGGACGGCAGGTAGATCAGGCCGCTGGTCACGTTGCGCTCAATGATGTTTTTGATTTTGGCGTAGGCCATCGGGGCCATCACGCGGTAGGTCTGCAGCGCCGCGTGGTCCGGCAGGTACGCACCGTTGACCCACGGGGTTGCCTCTGAGCACATGGAGTCGCTCAATGCCCAGAACATGTTGCGCCAGGCCACCACTTCGCCAAGATCTGCCTGCACGCCGCGAAACTCCAGGGTACCGGTACACTCCAGCGATTTTTTCAGCAGGGCGGTGATGAAGTCGAGCTTCACCGCCAGACGTACGCAGGCCTGCAACGGGTACATGCGGGCGAAGCCGCCCTCCATTGTCCAGCGACGACAGCGGTCAAAATCACGGTAGATCAGCACGTTTTCCCACGGGATCAGCACATGATCCATCACCAGGATCGCATCGTTCTCGTCGAAGCGGCTGGAGAGTGGATAGTCATACGGCGAGCCGGTGGCACCGGCCACCATCTCGTAGGAGGCGCGGGAGATCAGCTTCACGCCCTCGGCATCCATCGGCGCGACGAACATCAGCGCGAAGTCCGGGTTTTCGCCCATCACCTGCGCGGAGCCAAAGCCGATCATGTTGTAGTGGGTCAGCGCCGAGTTGGTTGCCACCACTTTCGCGCCGCTGACGATGATACCCGCGTCGGTCTCTTTCTCCAGCTTGATATAGACGTCTTTGACCTCGTCCGCCGGTTTGTGGCGGTCGATCGGCGGGTTGACGATGGCATGGTTGAAGTACAGACCGGTCTCCTGAATGCGGGTGTACCAGTTACGGGCGTTCTGCTCGAACTGGCCGTAGAACGCCGGGTTAGCGCCCAGCGCGCAGCCGAAAGCTGCTTTGTAGTCAGGCGTGCGGCCCATCCAGCCGTAGCTCAGGCGGGACCACTCGGCGATGGCATCACGCTGCTGGCGCAGGTCATCGGCGCTTTTCGCCACCCGGAAGAACTTATGGGTGTAACCGCCGCTGCCGGTGTCGGTGCCCCAGCAGAGGGTGTCCTGCATGTCCGGCTTGTGCAGCGCGTCGTACATCTGCGCGATGGACGCCGCCGCGTTACGAAATGCCGGATGGGTAGTGACGTCTTTAACGCGTTCGCCGTAGATATAAATCTCGCGACCATCCTGCAGGCTTTTTAAATACTCTTCGCCGGTGAGCGGGCGTTTGGCATCGGCGCGGAAATCTTCAGGCTTCATAGGGACCTCGTATCGGAAGATGTTTGTTAAATTTATGTTTTGTTTTTGTTGTTTAATTGAAGCGTGAGAGAGGCGGAACGTGAAGGGACGTTTGGGACAACGGCGGGTACTTTTCGGGTGAGATCGGAGAGTGTGATGTCCCTCACCCTAACCCTCTCCCAAAGGGAGAGGGGACGTTTACTCCCTCTCCCTTTGGGAGAGGGCGGGGGTGAGGGGAACAGGCGACACCGGTACTTTCTGTGCCCGATACGCGCTCGGCGAACACCCCACTAACCGGTTAAAAAAGCGGGCGAAATAGGCCGGGTCTTTAAACCCAAGCTGCCAGGCGATGTCGCTGACGGCGCTGTCGGAAAAAAGCAGCAGCCGTCTGGCCTCGCGCAGCTGACGGTCGAAGATCAGCCGTTTTGGCGGGCGGTTGGCGAAGCGGCGACAGATATCCGTCAGGCGCGATTCGGTGAGATGCAGCTCGCTGGCATATTCTGGCACCGTCCAGTGCTGGTGGTAATGCGCATCAATCAGCAGGGTAAAACGCTGGAACAGCTTTAGCTCGCCGCGCATGCCGCAGGCTTCGTGGTCGTCGAGCTTTGCGTTGCGCAGCAGCAGCGTAAAGACCGCCTGGGCTAAAAGTACCAGCGTATGCTCGCGGCCAGGCAGCTGCGCGGTGGATTCGCGCTTTATCAGCTGCCAGTAGTGTTTTAGCGCCGAAATCTCGTCCGGTTTATCCGCCAGCGAGAGGCAGATCCCCGGCAGGCCGAACGCCTCCCGGGTGCCGGGATAGAGCACCTCCAGCAGCGGCCAGATCAGATCCTCGCGCACCGTCAGCACGTGGCCGTCGCTGTCCGATTCGGTGATAAACGCATGCGGCACCGACGGCGGCGTGAGGACAAACAGCGGGGCCTGCACCGAATAGCGGTGATCGTCGAGCTGCAGCTCAATCTGTCCGGTATCGAGGAAGTGCATCTGAAAATACTGGTCGTGCCGGTGCGCCTGCATGTCGCGGCCAAAGAAGGCCGCCATGCGGGAAAAAGACTGATAGTGCACATCGTCGGTGCCCAAGCTTTCGTCATACTCTTTGCTGATATCAATGTTGGCGATAGGGCTCTGGCACATGGTCGTTCCTCTGTTGATCCTGCTTCGTCATCGGGATGCGGGTCAGCACCAGCGCGCCAACCACCAGCAGCCCGGCGACAAACCACAAGCCCGAGCTGAAGCTGCCGGTCGCGTCGCGCAGAATACCAATCAGCAAAGGGCTGACGGCCGAGCCGACGTTGCCGATGGCGTTGATCACCGCCAGCGCCACCGCGCGGGACTGCAGGCTAATGACCCGATCCGGCGTGGTCCAGAAGATCGCCATGGCGGTAAACGATCCGGTTGAGGCCATGATGATGCCAAGCAGCTGGATCAGGCTGCTCCCCGTCGCGGAGGCCAGCATCCATCCCGCCGCGGCGAACAGGTACGGCAGGATGGTGTGCTTTTTTCGCTCTTTCAGCCTGTCGGAGCGGCGGCTCCACCAGATCATCCCGAGGATGGTACAGAACTGCGGGATCGCCGCCAGCAGGCCGATGGTGATGTTGCTGCTGCCGGCGTTGAAGCTCTGGAGGATCTGCGGCGTCCAGATGTTGATAGCGCTCAGGGTGTTGGTCAGGCAGAAGTAGGCCAGCGTGTAGAGCAGCACCGCCGGGGTCATGACCTCGCGCAGCGTCGAGCGGGGTGTGGATGCCTGGGCAATGGCCACCTCCTGCTCGCGGGCGATCATCGTTTTCAGCGCCTGCTTTTCGTCGTCGTCCAGCCAGGTCGCCTGGTCCGGCGTGTCGTTAAGATAAAACCAGGTCACCACGCCGAGCACCACGGAGGGCAGCCCTTCCAGCAGGAACAGCCACTGCCAGCCCTTCAGGTTCCACAAGCCGTCCATCGCCAGAATATAGCCGGAGAGGATCGAGCCGAGCATCATGGTGACCGGCATGGCGATCATAAACAGCGCGTTGGCGCGGGCGCGATGGTATGCCGGGAACCACCAGGTGAGATACACCAGGATCCCCGGCAGGAATCCGGCTTCGGCAATCCCCACCAGCATGCGCAGGACGTAGAGCGTTTCCGGGCTGGTGGCGAACATCGTACAGGTGGAGGCGATACCCCATACCACCATGATCCCGGCAATCCAGCGGCGTGCGCCCACCTTCGCCAGCATGATATTGCTGGGGATCCCGCATATAACATAGGTGACGTAAAACAGCGTCGCGGCCAGGCCGAACATGGTGGAGGTCAGGCCCAGATCCTTGCCCATCGTCAGCCCGGCAAAGCCGATGTTGATGCGGTCAAGGAACGAAAAGACAAACAGAATAAAGAGAAACACGATCAAACGACGAAACAGCTTGTTAATAACGCAATGTTCAACAGCTTGCTTATCTTGCAGGGATGAGGTCGTCATGGTGCGCTCCAGATCTTACCTTTAGTAGACGGATTTATTGTTATTCACTGACGTAACCGGGTGATGGATAAAGCGGGCGGCCAGCGCCTCGGCGCTGCGGGCGAGCAGGGTGGTGTCTACCCCGACGGCGACGAACAGTGCCCCGAGTTCGAGATAGCGTTTCGCCAGCGCTTCGTTCGCCATCAGGATGCCGGGGGCTTTCCCCGCCTCGCGGATCTGCGCGATGGCCCGTTCGATGACGGCCTGCACCTCGGGATGCTGCGGGTTACCAGCAAAACCCATGTCGGCGCTGAGATCTGCCGGGCCGATAAACACGCCGTCGACGCCTTCCACGTCGAGGATTTGCGGCAGGTTTTTCAGCGCCTCACGGGTTTCGATTTGCACCAGTACGCACATGGCGTCGTTGGCCTGTTGCAGGTAATCCGGGATGCGGTTCCAGCGTGATGCCCGCGCCAGCGCGCTGCCAACCCCACGGATACCCGCAGGTGGATAGCGGGTGGCGCTCACCGCCAGACGCGCTTCGTCGGCGTTCTGCACCATCGGCACCAGCAGCGTTTGCGCGCCCACGTCCAGCAGCTGTTTGATCTGCACCGGATCGTTCCATGACGGGCGCACCACCGGCTGGCTGGTATAGGGGGCGATGGCCTGCAGCTGGGTTAAAACCGTCTGCACGCTGTTCGGGGCGTGCTCTCCGTCGATCAGCAGCCAGTCGAAGCCTGCGCCCGCCAGCAGTTCCGCGCTGTAGCTGCTGGTCAGCCCCAGCCATAAACCGATTTGCGGTGTTCCGGCTTTCAGCGCCGTTTTGAATGCGTTTTGCATGGTCGTCTCCTAGACAAAGCGGCAGCTGATGGACCCCATGTTGCCGTAGTCCACGTGGAAGGTGTCGCCCCGGCTGGCGGCTACCGGGCGGGTAAAGGAGCCACCGAGGATGATCTGGCCGGGTTCAAGCTGAACGTCATACGGCGCGAGCTTGTTCGCCAGCCACGCCACGCCGTTCGCCGGGTGGTTAAGCACGCCTGCGGCGACGCCGGTCTCTTCGATGACGCCGTTGCGATAGAGCAGGGCGGAGATCCAGCGTAGATCCAGTTCGTCGGGCTTAATCGGACGACCGCCGAGGATCACGCCTGCGTTGGCGGCGTTATCGGAGATGGTGTCGAACACCTTGCGCGGGCGCTGGGTTTCAGGGTCGACGTTGTGACAGCGGGCGTCGATCAATTCCAGGGCGGGGATCACATAGTCCGTGGCGTTGTAGACGTCGAAGATCGTGCAGTTCGGGCCGCGCAGGGGTTTTGCCAGCACGAAGGCCAGCTCCACTTCGATGCGCGGGACGATAAAGCGATCGACGGGGATGTCGCTGCCGTCGTGGAAGAACATATCGTCCAGCAGCGCGCCGTAGTCCGGCTCGCTAATCTGCGAGCTGGCCTGCATCGCTTTGGAGGTCAGGCCGATCTTATGGCCCTTCAGCACGCGGCCTTCGGCAATTTTCAGGCTCACCCATTCGCGCTGGATGGCGTAGGCATCTTCAATGGTGATCTCCGGGTGCTCCAGCGAGATCGCACGGATCTGCTCCCGGGTTTGTTCGGCCTGGTGCAGGCGGTGAGCGATCAATGTGTGGGTATGTTTGTCGAGCATGGCGATATCCTGTTGTATTGTTTTCTCCCTCTCCCTGTGGGAGAGGGCCGGGGTGAGGGCATCAGGCCGCAGAGATTTCCCTCACCCTAACCCTCTCCCAAAGGGAGAGGGGACAGATCGAGGGGTACTACTTAAACAACGCGTGCACGTTGTTTTGCTTGTAATTGAGCGTCGGATGCAGCTCCTCTATCTCAAACGACAGCGCCAGATAACGGTCCGCCATCAGCGTCGCGAAGTGCGTTTTGATAAGCCCAAACAGCATCTCCCCAACGGCTTCGCGGCTTTCCAGGCTGCGCCCCGCGCCAATCTTTAGCGTCATGTGCACGAAGGCATAATCGTGTTTCCCGTCGGCCATCTGCCAGGTGTCGAGCCAGTGGGCGCGGCTGCGGATACCGCCAAGTGGAAAGATACCCGTGGCGGCCAGCGCCGCGTTCACCCTGGCAAACAGCCCCGGCAGGTCGGCCTGCTCGCGGATGTTGTGGGTGCATTCAGCAATAAAGTGCGGCATGGTGGCTCCTTACGCGGGCAGCGGGAAAACGGCGTTAACCTGACCGGTACCGGAGCTGGCGAACAGCTCGGTGAGGAACTCCACTTTGCCGTCGTATTTGTCCCAGCCGAGCATCCCCAGCAGCATCACCGTGTCGTGCATGTTGCCTTCGCCGTAGCAGTAGTCGGCGTACTCCGGCAACATGCTGCAAAATTCTTTGAACTGGCCCTCGCGCCACAGCTTGACCACGCGCTCGTCCATCTGACGGTCAAACTCGCGGGTGTAGCTGTTCATCCCTTCTTCCGCGCGCTGGTCGTCAATAAAGCGGTGCGAGAGCGAACCGCTGGCGAGCACCGCCACGGTGCCGTCGTATTTTTCGATGGCGCTGACGATGGCCTCGCCGAGCCTGCGGCTGTCGGCAAAATCGTGAACGGTGCAGAATGCCGAAATGGAGATCACTTTGAAGTGTTTATCCGCGTTCATATAGCGCATTGGCACCAGGGTGCCGTACTCCAGCTTCAGGCTCGGGATGTTGTGCGCTTTGGCGCGCACGCCGAGCTTCACCGCCTCGTCGGCGATCAACTGCCCGAGTTCCGGGTTGCCGTCGTAGTCGTAGGTCATGTCGCGGATAAAGTGCGGCAGCTCGTTGCTGGTGTAGACGCCGGAAAAATGGTCCGCACAGTTAATGTGATAGGCGCTGTTCACCAGCCAGTGGGTGTCGAACACGATAATGGTATCGACCCCCCGCTCACGGCAGCGCTTGCTGATCTCTTTGTGCCCGTCAATGGCCGACTGGCGGCAGCCGTGGTTTTTGCCCGGCAGCTCGGAAAGGTACATCGACGGCACATGGGTGATTTTTGCCGCTAACGCTAAGGTGCCCATATCAGATACCCCACTTTGGAATCGGATGGTTGCCCATCGAGATGCAGACGTTTTTCATCTCGGCGAACACCTCAAAGCTGTACTCGCCGCCCTCGCGCCCGGTGCCGGAGGCCTTCACGCCGCCAAACGGCTGGCGCAGGTCGCGCACGTTCTGAGTGTTGACAAACACCATGCCGGCTTCGATGTTGCGCGCCAGGCGCAGCACTTTGCTGACGTCCTGGGTCCAGATATATGACGCCAGACCGTACTCCACATCGTTCGCCAGGCGCAGGCCTTCCGCTTCGTCCTTAAACGGCAGCAGGCAGGCCACCGGCCCGAAGATCTCCTCCTGCGCCACGCGCATCCGGTTATCGACATCCGCCAGCACCGTCGGGCGCAGGAAGTTGCCGCCCTTCAGGTGCGCTGGCAGATCGGTGGGTTTATCCGGTCCGCCCGCCAGCAGGGTCGCCCCTTCCTCAATACCGAGGCGGATATAGCCGGAGACTTTTTCCCAGTGCTGGGCGCTTATCAGCGCGCCAACCTGGGTGTTTGGATCGGTCGGGTCGCCCACGCGCAGGCGGCTGGCGCGTTCGGCGAAGCGTTTGACGAATTCCGGGTAGATGCTCTGCTGAATGAAAATGCGCGAGCCTGCGGTGCAGCGCTCGCCGTTGATCGAGAAGATGGTGAACAGGGCAGCGTCCAGGGCGCGTTCGATGTCGGCATCGTCAAAAATCAGCACCGGCGATTTGCCGCCCAGCTCCATAGAGTATTTTTTCAGCCCGGCGTTTTTCATGATGTTGCGCCCGGTGGCGGTGCCGCCAGTGAACGAGACGGCACGCACGTCGTGATGGCGCACCAGCGCATCGCCGGCCGTCGCGCCATAGCCCTGCACCACGTTCAGCACCCCCGCCGGGATACCCGCCTCCAGCGCCAGCTCGCCTAAGCGGTCGGCGGTCAGCGGTGAGAGTTCAGACATCTTCAGTACCGCAGTGTTGCCCAGCGCCAGGCACGGCGCGACCTTCCAGGTGGCGGTCATAAACGGCACGTTCCACGGCGAGACCAGCGCGCACACGCCCACCGGCTGCACCAGGGTGTAGTTGAGCATGGTGTCGTCGACCGGGTAGGTTTTGCCATTCATCTGCTGGCACACCTCGGCGAAGAACGCGAAGTTGTGCGAGGCGCGCGGGATCAGCACGTTTTTGGTCTGGTGGATCGGCAGGCCGGTGTCGGCGGTCTCCATGGCGGCGATCGCCGGGACGTTCTCGTCGATCAGATCCCCGAGGCGGCGCATCAGGCTCGCGCGCTCTTTCATCGGCAGGTTGGCCCATTTCGGGAAGGCTTCTTTCGCGGCGGCGACCGCCTGATGGATCTCCGCTTCACCGCCGGCGGCGACTTCCGCTAATACCTCCCCGGAGGCCGGGTTGGTGGTGTGGAAGTAGTCGCTACCCGCCACGTTTTTGCCGTTGATCCAATGGTTTATCTTTTTCATTTTGTCGTCTCCTCGCTGACAATCCGGTTGACCAGGCGACCTACACCTTCCACTTCCACCACCACTTCATCGCCCGGGACCACGTCGGAGAGCCCCTTCGGCGTGCCGGTGGCGATCATGTCGCCTGGCTGCAGGGTCATAAAATCGCTCAGGTACGCAATCAGGAACGGGATGCTGAAGATCAGATCTGCCGTCGTGCCAAGCTGTCGCAGTTCGCCGTTGACGAAGGTGCGCAGGGTGAGATTGTGCGGATCGGGAATGGCGGCTTTCGGCACGATGTTCGGGCCGATCGGCGTTAGCCCGTCGCGGCTTTTCACCCGCAGGTTGGGGCGGTAGTAGTTTTCGAGATAGTCGCGGATGGCGTAATCGTTGCAGACGGTGTAGCCCGCAACAAAATCCATCGCGTCGGCCTCACTGACCTTGCGCGCGGTTTTGCCGATGACCACTACCAGCTCCGCCTCATAGTGCATGTACTCGACGTTGTTCGGGCGCACCGACGTCTGGTTATCACCGTTAAGGGTGTTCGGCGCTTTAATAAACACCAGCGGCTCGGTGGGCGGGGTGAAGGCCAGTTCGCTGGCGTGATCGGCATAGTTCAGCCCGAGGGCAAACAGCGTGGCGTGCGGGGGCGTGGCCGGTGTAATGGCGACGTCGCGTTCATCCACTACCGGGTTTTCCAGCGGCGGGAAGCCTTCGGCCAGCACACGCACCCGATCGCCGGGGCGCAGCGCCACGCGGTGATGCGGGGTGCCGAGCAGAATGGCATCGCCGGGGTTAAGGGTGGCGAATTCGCTCAGCGCGCTCAGCAACTCGGCTGCGTTTCGCTGGAGATCGGCGGTATTCCAGCGATCCGCTTCGCGGCCATTGATGTCGGTGATGATGGTCAGGTTATCTACACTGTCGACGGCGACCAACTCGCCAAGCGGGCAAAATCCGTCCCGGCATTTCGCCTTGATTGCCGGGCGGTAAAAGCTCTCTTCCGGCAGGCTCAATTCGTTAGCCAGCGCGTAGCCGGCGATGTACTGCCCGGCTTCCTCAACGCGAACGCGGCGGGCCGTTTTGCCCACCACCAGCGCGACCGTTGCGCCGCTGAGCACCGTTTCACCTGCCGGGAACGGGATCGGCTCGCCTGTTGAGATCACCGTGTTATGCGGTTTGATAAACCACACCGCGGTTTTCGGCGGCGTGGTGTAGGGCGCTTTTTCAAACGCCTCGCGCCAGGCATCACGCTGGCTCTGGTGGTTTAACGCGACGGCAAAAACAGTACCTTTCATTGACATACTCCTCGGGCCGGAGGACCGGGCCGTGATTTCATTAATATGTTAATGATCTGGTTTTATGCTTTTGCTGGTCGTTTCGCAATCACAAGTGAAAAATTTGTGATATGAATAACAATAAATTTACAATCTGGATTTAAAATCTTTTGTAATCATGTGTTTACTAAAAATGAGCGCTTTCTGTTAGACTTTTTACGGAAAAACGTGTTGTTTATAAAAACATCTTATTCTAATTGTTTACCTGTTAATGATTATCGGGGAGCGCTATGCATGACTCATTAACCATCGCCCTGCTTCAGGCGAGGGAAGCGGCGATGTCGTACTTCCGGCCCATCGTGAAGCGGCATAACCTGACCGAGCAGCAGTGGCGCATCGTGCGCGTGCTGGCCGAACATCCGTCGATGGACTTTCACGACCTGGCGTTTCGGACCTGTATTTTGCGCCCGAGCCTGACGGGCATCCTCACGCGTATGGAGCGCGACGGTCTGGTGCTGCGCCTGAAGCCGGTTAACGACCAGCGTAAGCTGTACGTGTCGCTGACCAAAGAGGGCAACGCCCTGTATCAACATGCCCAGGCGGAGGTTGAAGAGGCCTATCAGCGGATCGAGGCGGAATATACGCCGGAAAAGATGAAACAGCTCACGGCACTGCTGGAAGAATTTATCGCGCTGGGAGACCGGAACGGTGAAGAGCGTGATGCGTTGGAATAAACACCACATTTAGTACGATTTTCGTAAAGTTTTCTCCTCGCAGGCCGAAAATTCTGTTATCTGTCTGATGGAAAGAGAAAACATGTTAAATCGTATCAAGATTGTTACCAGCTTGCTGCTGGTTTTAGCCATTTTTGGCTTACTACAGCTGACATCCGGTGGTCTTTTCTTTAACGCGCTGAAGCACGACAAAGAGAATTTCACCGTTCTGCAAACCATTCGCCAACAGCAATCCACGCTGAACGGCAGCTGGGTGGCACTGCTGCAAACCCGTAATACCCTCAACCGTGCGGGCATCCGCTACATGATGGATCAGAGCAATATTGGCAGCGGCGCGACCGTTAACGATCTGATGCAGATTGCTGCCGCATCCCTGAAACAGGCGGAAAAAAACTGGGCCGATTATGAAGCCCTGCCGCGCGACCCGCGTCAGAGCGAGGCCGCCGCGATGGAGATCAAGCGTAACTATGATATCTATCACGGCGCGCTGGCTGAGCTGATCCAGCTGCTGGGCGCAGGCAAAATCAACGCCTTCTTCGACCAGCCTACCCAGAGCTATCAGGATGGCTTCGAGAAGCAGTACGTGAGCTACCTGCAGCAGAACGACAAGCTGTATCAAACCGCGGTGGAAGACAGCAATAGCTCTTACAGCCAGGCCATCTGGGTACTGATAAGCGTGCTGATTGCGGTGCTGGTGGTGATTGTGGCCGTCTGGCTGGGCATTAAGCAGGCGCTGATCTCTCCGCTTAATCGCCTCGTTGACAGTATTCGCCATATCGCCAGCGGCGACCTGGTGAAGCGCATCGACGTAGACGGCAGCAACGAAATGGGCCTGCTGGCCGACTCCCTGCGCCATATGCAGGGCGAGCTGGTGCGTACCGTCGGCGACGTGCGTAACGGCGCGAACGCCATTTACAGCGGCGCGAGCGAAATCTCTATGGGTAACAACGATCTCTCCTCCCGTACCGAGCAGCAGGCCGCGTCTCTTGAAGAGACCGCAGCCAGCATGGAACAGCTGACGGCAACCGTGAAGCAGAACGCCGAGAACGCCCGTCAGGCCAGCAACCTGGCCCTGAGCGCCTCCGAAACCGCGCAGAAAGGCGGCAAGGTAGTGGATAACGTGGTGCAAACCATGCGCGATATCGCGGGCAGTTCGCAGAAAATTGCTGACATTATCAGCGTGATCGACGGTATTGCTTTCCAGACCAACATCCTGGCACTGAACGCGGCGGTGGAAGCGGCGCGTGCGGGCGAGCAGGGTCGCGGCTTTGCGGTGGTGGCCGGTGAAGTACGTAACCTGGCCCAGCGCAGCGCCCAGGCGGCACGCGAAATCAAGAGCCTGATTGAAGACTCCGTGGGCCGTGTAGAGATTGGGTCTACGCTGGTTGAAAGCGCCGGTGAAACCATGGGTGAGATCGTCAATGCGGTCACCCGCGTGACCGACATCATGGGCGAAATCGCCTCTGCGTCTGACGAGCAGAGCCGCGGTATCGACCAGGTGGGACTGGCGGTGGCCGAGATGGATCGCGTCACGCAGCAGAACGCCTCGCTGGTGGAAGAGTCCGCTGCGGCGGCCGCGGCGCTGGAAGAACAGGCCAGCCGCCTGACGCAGGCGGTTGCCGTGTTCCGCATTCAGCAGGAGCAGATGAAAGCGCGTGAAATCGCCTCAGCGAAAACCGTTGCCGCACCGATGATGGCGCGTAAAGCCGCAACGGCAGACGCCGGTGATAACTGGGAAACGTTCTAATTAGCCAGGAGGCAGGCGCATGGCACAGCGAGAGCCATACGCGAAACCGTGCGCTGCCTCTTCCTCTCTTTTCTGCCGCAGTTCGGGCGTCAGCGCCTCATCTGCCACTTCCGCAAACCCCAGCTTCGCATAGAAAGGGGCGTTCCAGGGGACGTCACGGAACGTCGTGAGCGTCAGCGATGTCAGCCCCCGCACTTTCGCCGCTTCAGCCACGCAGTGGATCAGCCGCCGACCTATCCCTTTTTGCTGCCAGCCGGGATCGACCGACACTTCTACGATAAACAGCGACGCCGGATGCGCCTCTGCGAGGATAAAGCCGACGGGACGATCGTTCGCCAGCGCCAGCCAGCTCAGGTCTTGATCTACGTAGCCGAGGTGCTGCTCTGCGCTGATGACGGCACTCTCTGCAAGCCAGGCGAGGGCCGGCACGTCACGAAAACGCTGGGCCGCTGCGCGCTCAATAGGGGGCAGGTGAGTCACATCTTCCCGGGTTGTCGTACGAAAGGTGATTTTCATGGCGGGAAGTATAGCGCGTCCGTCCGCAGAGGGGCGGCGATAAAAGGGCACTCCCCGACGAGAAAACGTGCGGACATTTCGGCGCGCGCCGGGGTCTGCGTTTCCCCGGTGTTCCAGAGACAGAGCGCGATCGCAACGAGGTTAATAAACGTACATAACACCAGCGCTGGCGGAAAGCACCGCGGTGCGTCGCTGTGTTTATCGGCGGGGGCGGGCAGCGGCTGTACCCTGATGTCGGCGCTCAGCATGAACCCCTTTTTGGGCACGGTGACGATTGCCGGCTTTTCTGGCACGAAGCCTGCCAGCAGTTTTCGCAGGATGCTGATGTATTGGTTTAACGAATTATTGGAACCCTGCACGCCGCGCGCGTCCCACACCTCGCTGAAAAACAGCTCGCGTTCAACGACGTTGCCATGGTGGCGGACCAGCAGTTTCATCACGGCATTTGCGGTGCCGGTAAGGATCTGATGCGCGTCGTCTGGTGCATCGATATGTGAAAAAGTCCCCTCTTCATCGTTATAGACGAGGACATCTGCGAGCAGGTATTTCATAGCGTGTTGTAAAAAACAGTGAGATTGGAGAGTAAACGGCCACGAGACCAGACGGCTATTTTAACGCAAATGTTACCGATAACATTGATCCTGATTGGGATAACGCCGATCGGTTCGGGGACGTTATCAGCGCTAGCGCGACGGCCGATTCAGCAGGCTAATTTTTTGGTGAAATTCCGCCAGATTCTGGCAGCGGAACTTGGTCATCGCGTTTCGCTTGTGGGTATAGATGGTTTTGGGCGATTTATGCAGCATTTGCGCGATGCGCACCAGGCTGATCCCTTTGCTGATCAGCGAGCAGACCTGTAACTCCTGACGGGTGAGGGTAGGTTCGGGCTCGCTTTCAGCCGTGAAGTCGGCATTGTTGAGCTGCTGGCTCAGTTCCTTGAGTGAGAGTTTACCGCTCAGCACCTTGACGCGCGCATTCGGCAGATACACGTTGATCGCGTTGACGCGGTGTTCATCGGTAAAGAGTAGCCAGCCGCTGTCGCCCGCCGTGTTCATCACCTGCTCGCGCATGCGCAGGATATTTTTTGGGGTCACCTCGTTAATCCAGAAGATATCCGGGCGGGGGGTTATCATCGTTGGGATGAGGGTCGTCAGGCCCAGCCACAGAAAATAGTTGTCGCTCAGAATGACAATCTGAAAGGGGGGAAGCGTGTTTTGAGGGGTCATCACCGTGTAATCTAAGAGTAGCCCGCCATACTGGCGATCGCGGAATTATTCGCATGAAGAATGACAAGGTGACATTTTAAAGTAAGTGAAATTAACAGAATAATTATAAATAGATTAATCTAAAATTTAGAGAATTAGGCTGATTTATAATATTTATAAAGATTTTCATTCTGGTTTTATTAAGCCCGGCAGAACGCCGGGCTACGGGGATTAACTCTCGCGGTTGACGATTTTGATTTCAACCATGCCTATCCCCAGCTTACGGGGCGAGTGGCCGAGAATATTGCCTTCATTGGTAGACTGCGGATCGGGCGGCACAATCACCAGCGTGTTGCTTCGGGACGGGTTCTCGAAGTGCAGCGTGGTGGTGCTGACGTCATTACCCAGCGTCAGCGTCTGTTCGCTATCGCCTATCCGCACCGGTATCGGACGGTTGGCGTTGGGGCCATACGCCCTGGCGGTGATCACCACATCGAATTTCTGCGGCAGCGGATGGGTGTATTCTATCTTCACCTCATCGCCCAGCTGCGCGTTAGACCAGCGGCCCCAGGATTCCGGGCGTGAAATACCGCTGAACTGTTTAACCTCTTCCGGCGCGCCTGCCACGTTAAAGATGAAGCTGTCCGCTTTGTAGCGAATGTCGTTATCAACAATTTTGAGCATATCGACGTTTCGCTGATAGCGCGCGGTATCGATAACCGTCTCTTTAAACGCGGTTTTGCCTTTCCATTGCGCGCTGTCCACATGCTGAACGGTCTGCTCTCCGCCCAGTTGCCCCTGCGAGACACACCAGTCGGTCGAGAGGGACAGCGGCTGTGACCAGAGCTGGCCCATCTTGTAGCAGCGGTCAACCCAGACAAAGTTGTCGCGCGGGGCGAAGTCGGCCAGCTGGAAGCGCAGCGGTGCGGAGTATTCGCTTTCCGGCAGCGGCTCAACGCGGTTGTTCGACACGCGCAACAGCAGCGGCAGGCGGAAATGGCTCCCGGAGAACGCGATCATCTTTTTATCGCGATCGATGGTGAAATCTTTCATCTCTTTCGGGAAGTTCCACAGGCGGATGATGTCCGGCTTCCAGGCGAGGATTTTCTCCTTCATGTTGAGGAACACTTCCGACAGCGACTGGCCCGACAGCGTACTGCGCCCAAGGCCTATGAAGTTATCGCCCCCCAGGATATCCAGCACGGTGGCGCCGTTATCCATCGAGTTACGTTTGGTGGCAATCACGTCCTGCTGCGGCTGGTCGCCGCGCAGAACAAAGAACAGGTTGCTGCGGTCGTGCTTGTTGAGCTGATCCCACGCGCCGTTTTTCATCGCCAGGTGGTCTGAAGAAACCACGATCACCGTGTTTTTAAAATACGGAGAGGCTTTGATTTTTTCGATTAACGCGGCGATGTGCTCCTGGCTACAGGTCACGGCGCTGAACGAGGTGTTGTTTTTACCGTCGATCTCATAGCTTTTACGCTTGCAGGTACGCGAGACAAAGCCGTCAGGGTGGTGCGTATCCACCGTCAGGGCAAAAAGGGAGAAGCGTTTGCCGGCGCGGGAAAGCTCTTCGAATTTTTTCCAGGTTTCATCCAGAACGGTGTCGTCGTAGAAGCCCCAGTCGTTACGGTAGGTGGGATCGGCCACGGTGGTTTTCAGCTCTTCTGAGCCATACAGATGGTCAAAACCGTGGGATTTCAGGAACACATCTTTCCCGGCAAATCGCAGGTTTGCGCCCTGCATGAAATAGTTTTCATAGCCGGAGTTTTTCAGGATGTCGCCGAGGCAAATATTCTGCGGGAAGAAGCTCGACATCGATGCCGATGCGTTACCTTCAAAGGGCGCGAAGAGCGGGATACCGCACTGCGAGGCAACCATCCCCGCAATGGTGTAATCGGTACCCGGTAACTGCATGGTGTGGCTGAAATCCAGCCCTTGATCTTTCAGCGCGCCAAGTTCGGGCGTCAGGTTCGGGAAGGCGGTGTTATCGAAGTAGGTGCGCTCCAGACTTTCGCCGTAGATATAGACCAGGTTGAGCGTTGGGCTGGCGATTTTTTTCGACGGCTCTTTGTACCAGGCCATGAAATCCGGATCGCCATCGCGCGACTGGGATTTGACCAGCTCGGTAATCTGGTGGAAGGCCGGGCTGGCATCAACGGAGGCCAGCGCCAGACACAGCGCCAGCAGGCTGTAGCCGACATGATGAGGATGATGCCGGCGACGACGCAGCACCCAGGCCAGGGTGCCGAAGATCACTACCAGCGCCAGAACCAGGCCGATACCCGGAAGTATGTACTTACTAACTCCTGCGCCGGTCAGGCTGTTGGTCAGGGTATAAAGGACCGCGTCGTTAATACCGTCGCCGGTAAAGTAATCGCTGGCATAGAGGGTAATATTCAAAATAACAAAAATGCCGAGTACCACCAGGGTAGCGATAAACCACCAGGTGTTACGGCCAGCTTTCCAGGCATAAATGCCAACGGAAGCCAGAAAAAGGGCAAGGGACATTAACTCTGACAACAGCATATCCTCATGATGCCAGTTACTTAGCTGGCTAACTGATTCTTTTTTGGGTAATACAATGTAATTGCGAAGTCGTTAAGCTGCAATTTTAGTGTCACGAAAGTGTGCTGTTGTTAGGATTTGGTTTATAAAATCACTTTTTTGAAGGCGGTCGCATCATGACGTGTGGGCGCTAAGACGGGGGCAGGAAGGTAAAACACCCGTTTAAGGCCGCGTCGCAAGGTTAACGCAATAAACGCGGCCTGTTGTGGCAGAAAATGGGGTCGATCAGGAGAGGAAATTAACGCCTTGTTTTAGTACCAGATCGCAGGCTTTGGTTTTCACCTTTTTCGCCAACGCCGAGTCGCCCAGCGTGCTCAGGTTAAGCTGCTGACCGTTTTGTGCGTTGAGCAGGCCCTCGATACCCTCCATATAATTGGTATCTTGCTTCTGCTCCTGGGTGTCCAGGCCCAGCTTGCCCAGTACCTGGTTTTTAATGTTTTCGGTGTCGTTTACGGACGCCAGTTTCTGCTTCGCGCAATACCCCAGGATACCCGCCGCGTTGTTCATGGTTCCGGCGCTGAGGCTCTGGGCGCTGTTACCCAGCAGGCTGGTGAGGGACGAGGCCGACAGCCCGCCCTGTGAGCTGGCGCTCTCTTTGGAAAGCTCGTTGGCTGCGCTGGAGAGGGATTCCTGCCATGACGCCGCCTGTGCCGCGCCGGTGACGAGAAGTGCGCCTAAAAACGTGCTGATAAGAAACTGTTTTTTCATAATGGTCTACTCATGAGATCCGTCTGGTGCAAAAGTGGCCCCAGTATATACCCCAGGGTCCCGCGCATTTCCTGGAAATATCCTAATACTCTTTGCCGGTGACGCGGCTGCGGAAGCTTTCCCAGTCGAAGATGACATACAGGCTGTTGCCGAGCTTCATGCGGTCCATCACTCGTTCCCCGAGCAGGCGAGTCATCTCATCGATGTTGTGGTTGGTCAACATGCCCGTCGGGCGTTTTGAGGAGGAGCGGCGGTCGACGATCTGGTTGATGATCACTTTTTCATAGCGTGATTCGGTCTGAACGCCAATCTCGTCAATTACCAGCAAATCGACGTTACTCAGGTCATTCAGCAGCTGTTCTTCGCTGGTCTCGCGGTTGCTGAAGGTGTCTTTCATGGCAGACATAATGTCGGCCACGGTGATGATCAGCACCGATTTTCCGCGCAGCAGGAGTTCATTGCAGATGGCCGCCGCGAGGTGGTTCTTGCCGGTGCCGGGCTTGCCGCTAAAGATAAAGCTGGCGATGTTGCCGTCGAATTCGTTGACGTACTGGCGTGCGGCGGCAAGCGCGTTCATCTGCCCGGTCGTTTCAACCTTATAGTTGTCGAAAGAGCAGTTCTGATGCAGCGGGCGAATCCCGGAGCGATTAAACGTGCGCTGCATTTTCATGGCGCGGTTTTCACGCGCAAGGGCGGCCGCGCGGATTTCGCCTTGCTCTTTTTGCCATGCGAGCAGCTCTTCACCCGTGGTAAACGCGGGTTTGACGTTGGCAGGCATCATTTTCTGCAGACGTTTCATCAGGTCGCCGACGTTTTTCATTTCGCACCTCGGAATCCATTAGGGATCTGTTTATCCGGTTCACAAAACGCGTTGATATCGCGTTTGGGCTGCCCGTTATTGCTGGCGCGGTTAATCTGCACGCTGCGGGCGAGCTTTTGCTGCCACTGAACATGATGGAATACTTTGCCTTCGGCCTGCCAGTAGGCGGTGAACGCGGCCAGCTCTTCCGGCGTGACGGGCTGGGAAAGTGCAATACCCCACAGCGCCGCCTGACGCTGAAAATCGGCATCCGGCTGCCAGCCAGAATACATAGGGAATTTCCCCATCGGCACGGCCACGGGGGTGTTATCCGGCTCGTCAAAGAACTGGTTGTCCAGCGCGACGTCGCTCGCCGGGCGCGACAGGCGCGCTTCGATGTCCAAAAGCTGTGCCAGACGTTCAGGCGTTATCGCATAAAACGCCGGCGCGTTGTCGGCAAATACCGCAAGCGTGCCGCCTTCGGCGTGGGTTAACACACCGCGGGGATCGCGCATAAAGGCATCAATGCCAGCAATGCTGGTGGTCAGAATTCTGGAGGACATAACACTTTCTCTACTGATTACTGCGGGCGTGATTGGAGCTTATGGTAGCACAGAGAGAAGGGGGGAAGGAGGGGGAAGCTAACCCTCTCCGACAGGAGAGGGTTAGGGCAGACATTACGCGATGATATTCAGCGTCACGTCGATATTTCCGCGAGTCGCGTTAGAGTACGGGCAGACGATATGGGCCGCGTCCACCAGCTTTTTGGCTTCTGCAGGGTCCATGCCTTCAACGTGGATGTTCAGTTTTGCTTCAATACCAAAGCCGGTTGGCAGTGGACCGATACCCACTTCACCCTCAATAAAGGCCTCTTTTGGTAGGGTAAATTTGTCGCGCGCAGCAACAAATTTCATTGCCCCCAGGAAACAGGCGGAGTAGCCCGCCGCGAAAAGCTGTTCAGGGTTGGTGACGTCTCCGCCCATGCCGCCCATCTCTTTTGGGACGCCGAGCTTAACGTCGAGGACGCCGTCGGAAGAGGTTGCGCGGCCATCGCGGCCTCCGGTGGCTTTGGCTTTGGCAGTGTAGACAACTTTTTCTAAAGACATGGCAGGTTCCTCATCTTGTGCTTAAGTGTGCTATTAAATAGCGTGCGATTTATATGGGTAATAAAAACGCGTAACGTATAGCGCTACGCGCGGTGTAACTGGTGACGCAAAAGTTCCAGCTGGTGCTTAAGCGCCAGCATCGTGTCGGTGTCGCACTGGGCGGCACAGCCCACGGCCTGGGGGATCCCCGTGGCCTGCTGTTGCAGGCTACGTCCGGCGTCCGTCAGCGTGACGGCGACCTGACGTTCGTCCTGGCGTGAGCGCTGACGTGTCAATAGACCGGCTCCCTCCAGACGCTTCAGCAGGGGCGTGAGCGTTGCGGAATCCAGAAACAACCGTTCACCGATGTCCGACACGGTAATGTCATCCTGCTCCCACAGCACCAGCATAACGAGATACTGAGGATAGGTCAGGTTAAGCGGTACCAGCAACTGCCGGTACAGCTTATTCAGCGCCAGATTTGCCGAGTAAAGGGCAAAACAGAGCTGGTTATCCAGCAGCAGCGCAGCGGTGGTGTCGTTCGTTTTTGCGTTCATGAAATAAAGATAGATTGTGCGCGATATAATTGCAAGCTATTTTTATGGGCAAGTATAACGCAGCGCAACCTGTACCGCCATTTTCCGGTAGTGTTCGCGCTGGGCCGCTTCGTCCGCCCCCTCTTCAAACAGCAGGGTGAAGGTGTAGCTATTGGCAACATAGTGGAAGCTAAAGCTGCTGATTAAACGGTGCAGGTCGCGGGCATCGACCGTCTGGTTAAAGAGCTGCTTCGCCTTGCCGCGTTGCAGAATCGCCTCCAGCAACTCCAGCGCGCTGCGGTTAACCTGGCGCAAATAGCTGGACTGTTGCATAAAGCGCCCGCGCTGCATGTTCTCCATGCAGATAATACGGATGTAGTCCGGGTGGTCGGCGTGGTAGTCAAAGGTGGCTTCCACCAGATGCACCAGCGCTTCAACCGGCGGTAAATCGGTAAGGCTGAGCGCTTTCTCGCTGGCCCGGATTTGGGTGTAGACATACTCCAGCGCCAGCAGATAGAGGTTTTCTTTATTTTTGAAGTGGTACACCACCATGCGTTTGGTGGTGCCTGCTTTCTCGGCAATCTGCTCCATGCGGGCACCGTTCAGGCCATATTCGGCAAACAGGGCGATAGCGCTTTGGAAAATCGTTTCCTTCAGGCTCGCACCTTCAGGGTGATCGGGGAGTTCGCTGCCAGCGTTAGCCACATCCTTTCCTTATCATCACAAAACAGAATGCAGCGATTATTACCCTGCCTGCGTGAGAACTCAAACGTCAAACGCGGGGACGCTTGCGATAGAGCCACAGCCCGGGGATCGACAGGCCGATAGAGAGCGCACCGACGATGGAGGAGGCCTTGAGGAAATTGCTCAGCAGCAGGATCATTTGCGGTTCACTGTAGCCGAAGTGGCTGATTTTTACCGCCGAAATCATGGCCGTGTAGGCCGAGATGCCGGGAAACATGGGGATCACCGCCGCAACGGTAAAGACCTTGGGATGGGCCAGATACCAGCGCGACCATTGGATGCCAATGCTGCCCACCAGCATGGAGGCCATAAAGGTTGACCATTCGATATTAAACCCCGCCGTCATCATGACCATGCGGGAGCCGTGCCCGATGGCACCCAGCAGTGCACACCAGGGCAGGGCGCGTTGCGGCACGTTGAAGACCATCGCAAAGCCGATGGCGGGAATGGCGGCCAGCAGCATGTCCTGAACCAGGGCCAGCAGAAATTCGATTATGCCCATCCGCGTAACCCCCATAACGTCATGGCCATCACCACGCCAATGCACGTCGCCAGCGTCAGCAGGCTGGCAATTGCCCAGCGCGCCAGGCCGGTATTGATGTGCCCTTTGAACATATCGGCGACGGCGTTAATTAACGGAAAACCCGGAACCAGCAGCAGCACGCTGGCGGCCATGGCGACGGTTGAGGTATTCGTGAAGGCCGGCAGGCGCAGCAGCAGGCCCGACACCGTCGTCGCCACGAAGGCGGTGATGCAGAAGTTAATCTGCGGGTGTAACTGCCTGTGGGTCAGCAGTTGTCGGACATACATGGCGATGCTGCTGGCGAAGAAGGTAATGGCTGCGCCGTCCCAGCCGCCGCTGTTCAGCTTGCAGAAACAGGCGCACGACAGCCCCACCATCAGCACAACCAGCCAGCGCGGGTAGCGCAACGGCTTGATCTGGTTGAAACGTTTTTCGCACTCTTTCAGGTCGAGAAGCTTGTGCTCCGCCAGAATGACGATGTGCTGCACCTCTGTCACCACGTGCATGTTGATGCCGCGATCGTGGTTTTTACGGGTGGATGTCAGGCACTGCCCGTCCTTGATGGTGGTCAGCACGATAGCGTTGGACGAGATGGAGCTTTCCACCGAGTCCATGCCCAGCGCCAGCCCGAGGCGGGTCGACAGCTCCTCAACCAGGGCGCTCTCCGCCCCGTGCTGTAAAAGAAAAAGCCCGCACTGAATACAGAGTCGCGTGGTGGCACGTTGCGTTGACCGGTCTGCCTGCATGTGATGCCCTGTAGAGAAAATGGATAGCCTGCCTGATGGCCCTGAATGTCTACTTTTAACACAAAGTGCGCCCTGCCTTGCTCTGGGCCAGATCAAGATTTGTGCAAACTGCGGCCAGGAAAAGTCGAGAAATGCGCTGTATTATTTATATTGTGAATGTATTTCGTATATACAGTGAGAATATATATTAATTATTTCTAATTTTATATTTTCATTATTTTAATGCCGATATAATTAATTTTAATTGTTATCTGTGCGATATTAGTCCTGTATTGGGCGTTTCTTAAATTATATCTGTCTCGCATTCTTCTCGTCGTAATCCATTTCGCCCACAAGGATGAAAACAGGTTGAGCCTCAGGGCTTTTAATATTCATGTCAATCAATAAGGACACGGAGGGTCTATGTTGCCATTGAAGAGTAAGCACGGCGTTGTTATTAGTAAGGTGCCCGTGATGCAGTGCGGGTTGAGCGGGCTCATGGAGCGTCATTTTCCCGACTACGAACTGACCTGCTGTCGTTCATTACAGGAATTAACCCTGCTTCAGCTTCGCCGTGCTGACGTTATTATTGCCGATATTTCAGGTGATTATCGGAACCCTCGCGGTACGCTAGAACAGTATTACGGCTTACTGAATCAGTACAGAGATATTCACTGGATATTTTTGGTATCCCGCCCCCTCTACCCTCTGGCGGTCGAACTGCTCATGCGCCCTGAAAGCACACTGCTTTCAGATATGGAACCCACTGAAGGGGTGATAAGCGCAATTCGTGCCGGCAGCGAACGTGCCGAGCGGATAAGCCAAACCCTATTAATGCCAGAAACCCCTGACCTGGACGAAGAGAGCGAGCAGTTTGTTGCGCTTACGCACTCTGAACGCAAGGTGCTACGCCTGCTGGGTAAGGGCTGGGGAATTAACCAGATTGCAACGCTGCTTAAGAAAAGCAACAAAACGGTCAGCGCACAGAAGAACAGTGCGATGCGTCGCTTGTCTTTGCGCAGCAACGCCGATATGTACGCCTGGATTAGCAGTACTCAGGGAATGCGAGAGCTGAGCTTAATGTCGGCCTATGGAGAGTTTGAGGAATGGAAAAGACCACAGCAACAAGACATATCGCCGTCATCGAAAATTGCGTAATGAGCGCCGTTGGGTTGGAGCATCTCTTCACCCTGCCTCAGTTCAGCCAGTATCAGATGCATATGTTTAGTCGGTTCGACAGCTTTAAAGCGGCGCTCCCCCACATACCATTTTTCTCAGTGATTTACTCACTGTCAGATGAACGTGAAGAGCGTCGTAACTGCCTGGCCTGTTTACGGGATCTGACGTTTACGCACGGGAATATCCAGCGCATTGTGCTGGCCTCTGATGACGTCGAAGCGAGGCTGATTAGCCATCTTTCTCCTTCGCGGCTTCATGGCATCATCAGTAAAGCCGTGCCCCTGAGTCAGCTGCTGGAAGAGCTGGTCGCGCTGTTAAACGAAACGCATCGGGTCAATGAAAACATGCTGAACCACTGGCATGTCAGCCAGAACAGAATGTTAAGCCCAACGGAGCGGGCTATCCTGCGCTACATGTCCAACGGCTATTCTATCCCGGAAATTGCCGCGCAGCTTGAGCGCAATATTAAGACCATCCGGGCGCATAAATTCAACGCGATGGTCAAACTGGGCGTCAATTCTGACGTCGGGTTGCTGGATGCGGCAGATATTATTACGCATCTTCCTGCCCGCGAAATACGCGGTGCGGTGTTGACGTCGCCAGCCTTCCTGTAACTTATCACGCCTGCGCCAGAGCTCTTCTGGCGCTGCGATTACACGCACACATCGACCCACTTTGCTGACGTCAATTCGGCCATTCTGTCCGGTGAAATCCGAACGGCGCTGTGGATAGCACCGGCTGCAGGTAAGACTTCACTGTACTGTTTTAAGGTGATGTCGCAGTAGACCGAAAGGGGATTCTCCAGTCCGAACGGGCAGACGCCGCCGACGGGATGCCCGGTGATATTCACCACCTCATCACTGCTGAGCATGCGGGCTTTTGCGCCGAACGTCTCCTTCAGCTTTTTGTTATCCAGCCGCGCATCGCCTTTTGCGACTACCAGGATTACCTCATTTTTGACCTTCAGCGACAGGGTTTTGGCGATTTGTCCTGGCTCCACGCTGTGGGCTGCAGCGGCAAGCGCAACGGTTGCAGTACTTTGGCTAAGCTCGATCACTTCTATATCCGGTGCGTTGTCGGCAAAAAACTGCTGTACAGACTGCAAACTCATTGTTTCCTCCTGACAAATATCCTGCGTAATCTGTCATAAGAAATTATCCTCTGTAAATATCTCTTAAGTAACAAATACCCCATTGGGCCGATTTCTGGATCGCCTTCACAATCACAGAAACCGGTTACAGTAACCGGTTGCAGAGCGTGATGCGGGGATTAATACTGAGTACGTAACGTCCCCCTGTATCTAATAATAAGAGCAAATTATGAAATCAATTCATCTTAGCAGTACCGCGGGTATAAAAGCCGGCAAGGTTGTGAAGCTGATGTATGGAACAACGTGTGGTGCCCCCGCGCCCGTAATGAACGTCTGACAGGAGATCCTTTATGTCTGCCAACCATGCTGCTTTTAATCTGATATTCCGTTTCGTCGAGAATTACGTCAGCCCGATAGCCGGGCGGATCTCCTCCCAGCGTCATGTTATGGCTATCCGTGACGGATTTATTTCCGCGATGCCGTTCATGATCGTTGGCTCATTTTTGCTGGTGTTCGCTTATCCACCGTTTTCGCCTGATACCACATGGGGTTTTGCCCGTGCCTGGCTGGATATGGCGAAGCAATTTGAAGGACAAATCCTGACGCCGTTTGATATGACCATGGGCATTATGTCCATCTATATCTGTGCCGCCATCGCCTACAACCTGGGCAAGCATTACGTTAAGTCGCACCAGCTCGATCCTTTCATGTGCGCGATGCTGTCGCTGATGGCGTTTTTGCTGGTGGCCGCGCCTAAAACCAAAGGCACGCTGCCGGTTGATAGCCTGGGCGGCACCGGGATCTTCACCGCGATTCTGGTGGCGGTCTACTGCGTTGAGCTGATGCGTTTCCTGAAAACCTATAACATTGGTATTCGCCTGCCCGATCAGGTGCCACCGATGATCAAGAACTCGTTTGACCTGCTGATCCCGGTGCTGGTGGTGGTACTGACGCTCTATCCGCTGAGCCTGCTGATCCAGTCTGAGTTTGGCATGCTGATCCCGCAGGCCATCATGTCTATCTTCAAACCGCTGGTTTCTGCCGCCGACTCCCTGCCGGCGATCCTGCTGGCGGTGCTGATTGGCCATTTACTGTGGTTTGCCGGTATTCACGGCGCGGCTATTGTTTCCGGCATGCTGCAGATGTTCTGGCTGACCAACCTTGGCGCAAACCAGACTGCGCTGGCGTCCAGCCTGCCTCTGCCGCACATCTTTATGGAAGCCTTCTGGACGTTCTTTATCGTTATCGGCGGCTCGGGCGCAACGATGGGGCTGGTGATTTGCTATCTGCGCAGCCGCTCGGCGCATTTACGCTCGATTGGCCGTCTGAGCGTGGTGCCAAGCTTCTTTAACATCAACGAACCGGTCATATTCGGTACGCCGATTGTGATGAACCCGGTGTTCTTTATTCCGTTCCTGCTGGCACCGATGGTGAATGCCGTGCTGGCATGGTCGGCGATGAAGTTCGATCTGATTGGCCGCGTGATTTCAGTTGTGCCCTGGACTGCACCTGCGCCAATCGGCGCTGCATGGGCGCTGGGCTGGGATTTCCGGGCAGCCATTCTGGTGATTGTGCTGGCGTGCGTGTCGGCGATTATCTACTTCCCGTTCTTTAAGGTGTACGAGAAACAGCTGCTGGAGCAGGAAGCCGAAGAAGCGCAGCGTAATAGTGAAGAGGAAAACCAGCAGGTCGCCTAGGTAAACGCAAAACGGCAACGCGTGGTTGCCGTTTTTGGTATTTTCAGAGGAGCAAGGCCGGGTAAGCGTTAGCGCCATCCGGCCAATCACACGCTTATTTCAGCGTACAATCCCCGCACTGCTGGACATCCGGCAGACGATAGCGCTGGCAGCAGGTACGACGAACCAGCAGCCCGTCACGCGGCACGACGGTACGGAAGAGGGGATTATCGCGACCATCCGAAAGCTGTTTGGCAAAGAAACAGGCGTGGCGAAGGGCATCAACCTGTTCGTCACCCAGCAGCGGTTTCATCTCTGTCAGATACCAGTGGATAAGATAGCCGGTATTACTCCAGATCAGTTTCCCGTTGATCTCGCCCGTCTCTTCCAGCGCATCGATAACCGGGATCAGCGCCTGAGTGACCAACTTTTCCATGCGTTCCTGTGCGGACAGATGTGCTGAGTGACGGTCCTCGTGAAGATCGATCCAGAAGCAGGCCGCACGTCCCGTCTCATGAAACTCGACGTGGAAATACTCCGGGGAGAGATCCAGCATCGAATCCTGAGTCAACAGCGCCAGCATGAGAGGGGGCACCATCAGCCCGATATACCACTGCGCCCACAGGGAGAGCAGCGGCTTATTTTCCCGCGCAAGCGTAGGCTGGTTGCGATAGATATGATCGGAATAGGCCGCCAGCAAAGACTGGCGTTCCGCAGGGCGTCGCCACTGCGCCAGCGTCATCGCATGATGGGGCGGAACCTCATCCAGCTTGATGAAATCCAGCAGATGCGCGCGTGTTTCAGCAATCTTATCCCGAATGGCATCCGCAAGCGTAGCGCTACCCGAGGAGAGGGGGGCTCGCCAGATGAGAGGCTCTACGGTATGTGCGGTACGAGTGGCCATAGGATTGACGTGAATCTAAATGATAATGATTGCCAATCCTAACTATTGATCATACCGATCGCAAGCCTTTTGTCCTGGATGTGCGAAGCCGCGTCAGGCCGACGGCAGCTCGTCGCTCAACAGGATGTTATTACGGCCCATATGTTTGGCTTCATAAAGCGCTTTATCCGCCTTTTCCAGCGCGCGCTCAGCGTCTTCATTCTGATAGATAGAAATACCGATGCTGATGGTCACGTTGGTGGCGACGCTTTCATTGAACATATGTGGAATTTTAAGATCGTACACCTTCTGGCGAATATGTTCCGCCGTCTGCCGGGCATGCTCCAGCGAGATATTGCTCAGCAGAACCATAAACTCTTCGCCACCAAAGCGGGCAACGATATCGCGGGAGCGCACCGCGTCGCGGATGGCCGCAGAGACGCGCATCAGTGCTTTGTCACCCATCATATGGCCGTAATGGTCGTTGTAGGCCTTAAAGTGATCGATATCCAGCAGCAACACAAAGTGTTCACCGTTGTCTGGCGTGGGCAGGTTATCCAGACGGCTTTGCAGACCCCGGCGGTTATACAGCCCGGTGAGAGGGTCCATCATGCTGAGATCGGTCAGGGTTTCTCGTTCCTCAAGCAAACGCGAAAGCAGCGCCTGGGCGAATTTGTCGTTACGTCTTTGCAGCACATGATGAATGCCGATCGCTACCACGGGCAGCGCGAAAAAGAACATCATTCTTATCCAGCTGTCGTGATCGCTTAACCACAGGCAGACAATAAAGGCGGGCAAAGAGTGCAGCGTGAACGCTTTGATATTGCTGGCGAAGGCCAGCGATCCGATAAAAAGCACCGTTAATAACGCCATTATTAAATAGGTCGAATGATCGTGCGTAATTAACGAAAATTTAGAGGCGATCTGCCAGGCCCATAAGACGCCAAAAAGCGCAGACACCGCCGGAATATTTACCTTTAAGGTTTTGTTTACCCCGTGCCAGACGAGTAAGCCCGTGCTGATCGTTAACACGGCAAGCAGAGGGAACGATAACGCGCGTATGGAATAGAGCGGGTTTGTCACCGAGAAAAGCGCTGATGTTGCATTCAATAATAAAAACAAACGTAACGATAACTGATATTTACTATTGACTAAAGACCGCCAGGATTGTGATGTCATATTCGTGCGTTTTATTAAAATTTAATTAAAACAGATATATAGGTGTTGGTTTTAAAGAATGGATGCAAAAAACGTTATTTATAATTATCAGAAAAACTTTATAGGTAGTTAACAGGTGTGCAATTTATCACCTTACACATTTGCTGTCATTACAGGAAAGGTAAAGGGCGATCAATTATCCTGCTGCATGCTGACAAGTGATAATTACTATCATATGATATTGGTTATCATTATCGATATGAGAGGGCATACCATGTTGAGCAGAGCGCTGGGAAGTGGTTGGGGGGTCTTGCTGCCTGGGGCGATCATCAGCGGACTGATGTTTGCCGACCTTTCCATCGACGTCTGGAAAATCATCATTGTGTCGGGACTGCTGGTGACATCCGCGATGATCTGGCATAAGCAGCTACGGCATTTTGTGCTGTTGCCATCCTGCGTTGCGTTAATCGGCGCAATGCTGGTGATAATGATGAGTTTGAGATAACACGGGAAAACAGAGAGAGACTACAGAAGGGTTGTAAGATAATTGGTGCGAGGGGGGGGACTCGAACCCCCACATCCGTAAGGACACTAACACCTGAAGCTAGCGCGTCTACCAATTCCGCCACCTTCGCACAGTCATCTTACTTTTTTGATATCGCCTCGTTGGTGCGAGGGGGGGGACTCGAACCCCCACATCCTAAGGACACTAACACCTGAAGCTAGCGCGTCTACCAATTCCGCCACCTTCGCCCAGTGCGAGCAATATCAACGTGATTTATGGTGCGAGGGGGGGGACTCGAACCCCCACATCCGTAAGGACACTAACACCTGAAGCTAGCGCGTCTACCAATTCCGCCACCTTCGCATACCATCGATACTGTAAAAGTATCGTAACCACGGAGGCGCATTCTAGATGTTTTCAGCTTTACGTCAACAGAAAAGTGCGGGGGATGCCTCGATTGATGCAAAAATGGTCGACGGATGGGCCAGGTAGAGAGGGCGTAAGGCCGGAGAGCGCTTGCGCGTATCCGGCCTGGAGGATTAACGATTACTTTTTAGCCTGACGCGTCATCACGGTGCGATACACCTTGAAGCGGCCGGTTTGGGCAATCACTTCGTGGAAACCAAAGGTTTCGTCCAGCACTTTCGGGTAGGCCAGGAAGGCGTTCGCCACGATACGAAGCTCGCCACCGCTGTTAAGATGACGGACGGCACCGCGGATAAGCGCTTGCGCGGCCTCCAGGCTGGTTTCCATCCCGTCGTGGAACGGCGGATTCGAGATAATCATGTCAAAACGGCCGGTTACATCAGAGAAGACGTTGCTGGCGATGACCTCACCTTCAAACCCGTTTGCCGCAAGCGTTGCGCGGCTGGCTTCTACCGCCGGGGCGCTCACGTCACACAGCGTTAAACGCACTTTCGGCGAGTGGCTGGCGAGCACGGTTGCCAGCACGCCTGCGCCACAGCCGACATCCAGTACTTTGCCCTTGGTGTGCGGCGTCAGGGTAGATAACAGCAGCTTACTGCCGACATCCAGATAATCGCGGCTGAACACGCCCGGCAGGGTTTTGATGGTCAGATCGTCAAGCTGATATTCGTCCCAGAATTGTTCTGCATCGAAGGCAGGCTGTTTTTCAAGACGCCCGTGATACAGGCCACAGCGACGTGCGCTGTCGACTTTGTTCAGTGGCGCGAACTCTTCAAGCATCTGCTCCGCGCTGCGCACGCCGCTGCGGTTCTCGCCGACCACGAAAATATCGCAGCCGACCGGCAGCAGGGAGAGCAGGTTCATCAGCTGGAACTGGGCTTCCGGCTTGTTCTTCGGCCAGTAGTAAATCAGCGTGTCGCAGTCGGCAACATCGCCTGGCTCCGCCACCAGGCTAAAACACGCGCGCTCGCCCATCTGGCGGCTCAGCACCTGCCAGTGGTGGTAATACTGGGTGTGGGCACGGCTTTCAGCACAGTCGAAACGCGCAGGCAGGTCATCCTGCATATCTCCGGCAAACAGAATACGGCTTTGTTCGAAATCATCACTGTGACGCAGCAAGACTTCACTTGCCGGGGTAAATGCAGACATGAATTGTTCCTCAATAAACTCAGGCGGGGATTATAGTCGGTAGATGGCGTAGTTTCGACACATTTGCTATATTTGCGCGCCTGAGAGACAGGAGTTTTCGCTATGACATCCCGACGAGACTGGCAGTTGCAGCAGCTGGGTATTACCCAGTGGGCTTTGCGTCGCCCGACGGCGTTGCAGGGTGAAATCGCTATCTCCATCCCCGCGCACGTTCGCCTGGTGATGGTGGGGGAGGAGCTGCCTGCCCTGAATGAAATCCTGATTGGCGATGTCCTTCGTAGCCTGAAGCTGACGCCGGATCAGGTATTACAGCTGACACCAGAACGGGTCGCGATGCTTCCACCGGACAGCCGCTGCAATAGCTGGCGGATGGGCGACGTCGACGAAATATCCCTTGAGGGAGGCCAGATTTGCTCACCTGCGCTGGAAGAACTCAAAGCCAACCCAAAAGCGCGCAGCGCGCTATGGCAACAAATCTGTGAATATGAACACAATTTCTTCCCTCACGACGGCCGATCTGACGACGGCGTTCGCGATTGAAACCCGCGCCCATGCTTTTCCGTGGAGCGAAAAAACGTTCGCCAGCAATCAGGGCGAACGGTACCTGAATCTGCGCCTGGACGTTGATGGCACCCTCGCCGCGTTTGCCATCACGCAGGTGGTTCTCGATGAGGCCACGCTGTTTAACATTGCGGTTGACCCTGCCTATCAGCGCCGCGGGCTGGGAAGAGAACTGCTGGAGCACCTCATTCGCGAGCTTGAAACCCGCGACGTGTTCACCCTGTGGCTGGAAGTGCGTGCCTCGAACGTCGCCGCCATCGCGCTCTATGAAAGCTTAGGCTTTAACGAGGCGACAATCCGCCGTAACTACTACCCCACCGCAGAGGGACGTGAAGACGCCATTATTATGGCTCTGCCGCTTGGATAACTAAAATAAGGTTGTAACGATGAAATGGGACTGGATTTTCTTTGATGCCGACGAAACGCTGTTTACGTTTGACTCGTTCGGTGGCCTACAGCGGATGTTTATGGACTATAGCGTCACCTTCACCGCTGAAGATTTTCAGGACTATCAGGCGGTGAACAAACCGCTATGGGTGGATTACCAGAACGGTGCCATCACGGCGTTACAGCTTCAGCATCAGCGCTTTGATGTCTGGGCCGAACGGTTAAAGGTCAGCCCTGGGCTACTCAATGAGGCTTTCCTGAATGCCATGGCGGAGATCTGCGCGCCTCTGCCGGGCGCGGTGTCCCTGCTGGATTCCCTGAAAGGCAAAGCGAAGCTCGGGATCATCACCAACGGTTTTACCGCGTTGCAGCAGATCCGCCTGGAACGCACCGGCCTGCGCGATCATTTCGACGCGCTGGTGATCTCAGAAGAGGTCGGCTACCCGAAACCCGACCCGCGTATTTTTGACTATGCGCTGGCCCAGGCCGGCAACCCTGACCGCGATCGCGTGCTGATGGTGGGGGATACCGCCGAATCGGATATCTTAGGCGGCATGAACGCCGGGATCGCTACCGTCTGGCTGAACGCGCATGGCCGCACAACTCCGGACGGCATTACGCCAACCTGGACCGTCACGTCATTGAACGAACTGGAGCAGCTCCTGTGTAAACAATGATTGCCTGCCCCCTATTGATGGGTAAAATAGCCGCATTTCCCGTATTCCATGATGCGCGGCGTCGTGCCGCGCCTACATAAGAAGAATTGACTATGACGTTGTCTCCTTATCTGCAGGAGGTGGCCAAGCGCCGCACTTTTGCCATTATCTCTCACCCGGATGCCGGTAAAACGACCATCACCGAAAAGGTGCTGCTGTTCGGACAGGCGATCCAGACCGCCGGTACCGTTAAAGGCCGTGGTTCCAGCCAGCATGCGAAATCTGACTGGATGGAGATGGAAAAACAGCGTGGTATCTCCATTACCACCTCTGTGATGCAGTTCCCGTATCACGACTGCCTGGTGAACCTGCTGGACACCCCAGGGCACGAAGACTTCTCCGAAGATACTTACCGTACCCTGACGGCGGTGGACTGCTGCCTGATGGTTATCGATGCCGCAAAAGGGGTTGAAGATCGTACCCGTAAGCTGATGGAAGTTACGCGTCTGCGCGACACGCCGATCCTCACCTTCATGAACAAACTCGACCGCGACATCCGTGATCCGATGGAAGTAATGGATGAAGTCGAGAGCGAGCTGAAGATCGCCTGTGCGCCGATCACCTGGCCGATTGGCTGCGGCAAGCTGTTCAAGGGCGTTTACCATCTTTATAAAGATGAAACCTATCTCTATCAGACCGGTAAAGGCCATACCATTCAGGAAGTGCGCGTGGTGAAAGGCCTGGATAACCCGGAGCTGGACGCTGCCGTCGGCGAAGAGCTGGCCGCTCAGCTGCGTGACGAGCTGGAGCTGGTGAAAGGCGCATCCCACGAGTTTGACAAAGATCTGTTCCTCGCAGGTGAAATCACGCCGGTATTCTTCGGCACCGCGCTGGGTAACTTCGGCGTTGACCACATGCTCGACGGTCTGGTGGAGTGGGCGCCACGCCCGATGCCGCGTAAAACCGACACCCGCGAAGTGGTCGCTCAGGAAGAGAAATTCACCGGCTTCGTCTTTAAGATCCAGGCCAACATGGATCCGAAACACCGTGACCGCGTGGCCTTTATGCGCGTGGTTTCCGGTAAATACGAGAAAGGCATGAAGCTGCGCCAGGTGCGTATCGGTAAAGACGTGGTGATCTCCGATGCGCTGACCTTTATGGCGGGTGACCGTTCTCACGTTGAAGAAGCCTACCCTGGCGACATCATCGGGCTGCACAACCACGGTACGATTCAGATCGGCGACACCTTTACCCAGGGCGAGATGATGAAGTTCACCGGTATTCCGAACTTCGCCCCTGAGCTGTTCCGCCGTATTCGCCTGCGCGATCCGCTGAAGCAAAAACAGCTGCTGAAAGGTCTGGTCCAGCTTTCCGAAGAGGGCGCAGTGCAGGTGTTCCGCCCGATCGCCAACAACGATCTGATCGTGGGCGCGGTCGGCGTGCTGCAGTTCGACGTGGTCGTTGCGCGTCTGAAAAGCGAGTACAACGTCGAAGCGATTTACGAATCGGTGAACGTTGCCACGGCGCGCTGGGTTGAGTGTTCTGACGTGAAAAAATTCGAAGAATTTAAGCGTAAGAACGAGGTCCAGCTGGCGCTGGATGGTGGCGATAACCTGACCTATATCGCCCCAACCATGGTTAACCTCAACCTGACGCAGGAACGTTATCCTGACGTGCAGTTCCGTAAAACCCGCGAGCACTAATCCTCTCTCAGAGCACGGCATCCGCCGTGCTCTTCGCTTTTTCCTGCCTTATTTCTCCCGTGCGGAATGTTCTTAATTCATTGCATTTTCTCGCTATTCGCTCGTTTTTTATTCATTTCTGAAAGCGCACCTGAAATTGTGATCTATATTTAATTCAGTGTTTAGCACCGGGCGTGGATGAATTAACTGTTCAATGCATGACGATGGGTTCTCCACTTAGCCCGTGTGTTTTTACGCAAAATTTAAAACGAGTAATAAAGGACGTTTGACGCCCAAATAATGGGCAAAACACAGGAATACATCGATGAATATGACAAGACTGAAGATTTCTAAAACTCTGCTGGCTGTGACATTGGGTAGCGTCCTGGTAAGTGGTTCTGCACTGGCAGAAAACACCACCATGGATAAAGCGCAGTCCACTGCTGATACCGCAGGGGATAAAATCGATAGCTCTATGAATAAAGTCGGTAATTTCATGGACGACAGCTCGATCACAGCAAAAGTGAAAGCCGCGCTGGTGGACGATGAAGCCATCAAGAGCACCGACATCTCTGTAAAAACTGATAAGAAAGTTGTCACCCTGAGTGGCTTTGTAGAAAGCCAGGCCCAGGCCGAACAGGCTGTAAAAGTGGCGAAGGGTGTTGAAGGCGTGACCTCCGTTAGCGATAAGCTGCACGTCCGTGACAGCAAAAACGCGTCGGTAAAAGGTTATGCCGGTGACGCAGCAACCACCAGTGAAATCAAAGCTAAACTGTTAGCGGATGACATCGTGCCATCCCGTAAGGTGAAAGTTGAAACGACCGATGGCGTCGTCCAGCTCTCCGGTACGGTTGATTCACAGGCACAGAGTGACCGTGCCGAAAGCATCGCGAAAGCGATCGATGGTGTGAAAAGCGTTAAAAACGATCTGAAAACCAAGTAATCGACATAATTCGCCCTAACGGCTGAGGCCTGCGGGCGAAATAAGAACGACACTGGAAGAACGCCGGTGAGACGCCTGAGCGCTCACATATCGCGGCAGACATTAACTATGGTAAAGGAGAGGCTTATGTTTCGTTGGGGCATTATATTTCTGGTTATCGCGTTAATTGCCGCCGCATTGGGCTTTGGTGGACTGGCGGGTACAGCGGCATGGGCAGCTAAAATTGTCTTCGTCGTCGGTATCATCCTGTTTCTGGTCAGCCTGTTTACGGGTCGACGCCGTCCTTAGCAGACTGCTTACTGAGAACAACCCTGCAAAGCCAGTCCCTGTGACTGGCTTTTTCTCGTTTGAGTATCAGAGGGAATGTGCGCTACTGTGTCTGAACTGAATAATGAAAACAGGAAAGCAGAGGTGGGACAGCGAATTCCCGTTACGCTCGGTAATATTGCGCCGCTGGCGTTAAAACCGTTTCGTGCAGGCCAGCTTGCGCTGGTTTGTGAAGGAGGTGGACAGCGCGGCATTTTTACGGCCGGTGTGCTGGACGAGTTTATGCGCGCGCAATTCAACCCCTTTGACCTCTACTTTGGCACCTCGGCCGGGGCGCAGAACCTTTCTGCGTATGTCTGTAACCAGCCGGGCTATGCGCGCAAAGTAATCATGCGCTACACCACCTCGAAAGAATTTTTCAACCCGGTGCGCTTCGTGCGCGGCGGAAACCTGATCGATCTCGACTGGCTGCTGGAGTCTACCGCCAGCCAGATGCCGCTGGCGATGGATAACGCCGCGCGCCTGTTTGATAGCGGAAAAGCATTCTGGATGTGTGCCAGCCGCGGTGATGACTACTCCCCGGGGTACTTCTCCCCGCAGAAAGAGAACTGGCTGGACATCATTCGCGCCTCGAGCGCCATTCCCGGCTTCTACCGCACCGGTGCGCTGCTGGACGGCGTGAACTACCTTGACGGCGGCATCAGCGATGCGGTGCCGGTTCAGGAGGCCGCGCGGCGTGGCGCGAAAACCATCGTGGTGATCCGCACGGTTCCCTCACAAATGTATTACACCCCGCAGTGGTTTAAGCGCATGGAGCGCTGGCTGGGCGACAGTAGCCTGCAGCCGCTGGTGAATATCGCGAAGCTCCATGAATCAACCTATGGTGCCATGCAGCGTTTTATCGAAAAGCCGCCGGGCAAGCTGCGGATCTTTGAAATTTATCCCCCCCGGCCGCTGGTGAGCATGGCGCTGGGCAGCCGCCTGCCGGCCCTGCGCATGGATTACAAAACCGGGCGGCTGTGCGGGCGCTATTTCCTGGCGACGGTCGGGAAAATGCTGATGGAGCAACCCCCGATTCTGCGGCATAAGCCGATTATCACCCCGCCTGCCGTCGTCGCCAATGATGCTCTGGTGACGCCGCTGGTCGATGCGCCGCAGGCCAATGACGCCCTGTTAGATAACGAGGATCTGGCGTGACGCACCGCTTTATCGACACCCACTGTCACTTTGATTTTCCGCCATTTACCGGCGACGAGACGCACAGTATTGCCCGCGCGGCTCAGGCTGGCGTCGGGGCGATTATCGTGCCGGCGATCGAAGCGGCTTATTTTGACCGGGTGCTTGAACTTGCCCGGCAACACGACGCGCTGTATGCCGCACTGGGCCTGCATCCTATTGTCATCGAGCATCATCTTGATGAGCACGTTGACCAGCTCGATACCGTTTTGGGCAGGGGAAATGACCGGCTGGTGGCCATTGGCGAGATCGGCCTCGATCTCTATCGCGAAGATCCGCACTTTGCGCGCCAGCAAGCGATCCTCGACGCGCAGCTTCGGCTCGCGAAGCGCCACGATCTGCCGGTGATCCTCCACTCCCGACGCACCCACGATAAGCTGGCGATGCACCTGAAACGCATGGATCTTCCGCGCACCGGGGTGGTTCATGGATTTTCCGGCAGCCTGCAGCAGGCGCAGCGTTTTATCGCGCTGGGCTACAAAATCGGCGTTGGCGGGACCATTACCTATCCGCGCGCCAGCAAAACCCGCGACGTCATGGCCCGGTTGCCGCTCGACTCGCTGCTGCTGGAAACGGATGCGCCCGATATGCCGCTCAATGGATTTCAGGGGCAGCCTAACCGCCCGGAGCAGGCGGCGCGCGTTTTCGCTACGCTCTGTGAACTGCGCGATGAGCCTGAAGAGATTATCGCTCAGGCGTTGCTCGATAATACCCGCGCCGTTTTTGGCATCACGCTATAGATAGCGCGCCGGGCGGATAACGGTAATCTGCCGTTTTTCCAGGGCCACGGCCAGCGGCTCGACGTCCTCCGGCGTGGCGCTGCGCCATGACGCCGCCTCTCCATACACGCCGTGCGCATGAAACGCGTTGATGCGTACCGGAATATTCCCCAGCTGGCGAATAAATGCCGACAGCGGGGTGAGATGCGCCAGATAATCACAGCGATCGGGGATCAACAGCAGCCGCAGTTCGGCCAGACGGTGATGATCCGCCAGCCAGCGAATGCTCTGTTTGATCTGCGGATTGTCGCGCCCGGTCAAAAAGCGGTGATGCTCGTTGCCCCAGGCTTTTAAATCCACCATAGCGCCATCGAAAACCGGCAGCAGCTTTTGCCAGCCGGTTTCGCTTAGCAGGCCGTTGCTGTCCACCAGGCAGGTTAAGTGGCGCAGCGCGGGATCGGCCTTGATCGCTGAGAACAGGGCGATCAAAAACGGCAGTTGGGTTGTCGCTTCACCCCCGCTCACGGTGATCCCCTCAATAAACGGTGCGGCTTTGCGGATCTGCGCGAGGATCTCCTCCACGCTGTAGCGCTGCGCCATCGGTGTGGCCTGCTGCTGGCACAGGTGCAGGCAGGTATCGCACTGCTGGCAGTGGCTTTCCTGCCACCAGACGCGGCCCGCCTGAATATTCAGCGCATCGTGCGGACAGTGGGGAACGCAGTCGCCGCAGTCGTTGCAGCGCCCGATAGTCCACGGGTTGTGGCAGGTTTTGCAGCGCAGGTTACAGCCCTGCAGGAACAGCGCCAGGCGGCTCCCCGGCCCGTCCACGCAGGAGAAGGGGATAATCTGACTAACTAAAGCGCATCTGCTGTTCATGGCTAATTACGCGTGGCTGACGTTCAAGGATTCGGGTGTTGCGCGCGGCCTCCTCACCCAGCCATGTGGTGTTGGTGCGCGATCCGGCTTCGCGGTACTTCTCCAGATCAGACAGCCGCACCATATAGCCGGTGACGCGCACCAGATCGTTTCCCGCCACGTTAGCGGTGAACTCACGCATACCGGCCCTGAATGCCCCGAGACAAAGTTGCACCACCGCCTGTGGATTGGCTTTTACGGTCTCGTCCAGGGTGAGGATGTCGCTGATGCCGGAGTGGTAATAACGGTGGTGCGGGGCGACGGCCAGCAGATGGCCGATCGGATCGGGCTCGTCGCCGTAAGGGAGACGTGCCCCCGGCGTAGTGCCCGTATCGGAGCTGATCCCCGACTGCGCGTGGAGCATCGCCCGCTGCTTCCAGCCGTGCTTCACCGGCGTGTTTTCAACGAACGTCGCCAGCTGTTCGCTGATGCGATACCCCAGCGCGTTGGCCTCATCATCCTTACCGTAGCGACCCGTCTTCCCTTCTTTCTCGCAGAGCGCGTTAACGGCTTCTGCCAGGCCGTACATGCCAAACATTGGCACAAAACGCCCGGCATCAATCAGCCCCTCCTGGACGAGGAGGCTATTCTCAAAGAAGCCGGACTGTTCATACAGGAAATCGCAGCGTGCATCGATAATGGCAATCTGCTGCTGGCAGTAGTGCGGCAGCTGGCGGGTGAAGAAATCGTCCAGCGAGGCGCTACGTTCGGCAATGGCTTTCAGATTGAGGCGCACCAGCGTGCTGCCGCCGCCCGCCAGCGGCAGAGAGTTGTAACAGCTCACCACGCCATAGCGGCCTTTTGTGAAAATTTTATCATTCAGCGGGCCATTGGAAATATGCGGCTTACTGCATTCACAGATATTTTTCGCCACGCTCAGCAGCAGATCGTCAGGGGTGACGTCGGGGTCGTAGATAAAGGTCAGGTTTGGTGCAACCTGCTTCAACTCCGCATCGGCACGCAGAATGGCGCGGGTGATGGGGCTATCTGCCGGGCCAATGTTTGCATGCATAAAGGCATCGGGCAGGGTTCTGTCGAGGTAGCGCCAGAAACGTTTTATTCGGCTATCGATTTCATCCTGTGTTAGAATTTTAACATAGGGATTGAGTATGGCATCAAGCTGGCCCAGATAGACCGGCATCGATGTCACGGACGGAACATGGTGATAGAGAATGGTAAGCAGCGAGAGGGCATCATCCAGATCGTTTGCCCCTTCCAGCTCCAGCCAGTCTGAACCGTTCGCCAGGAATTTTGCGTAGTCCGGCAGCACGTAGCGCGGTTTGTAAGGGGCGTGTCCCTCGAACATATCGCAGATAACGCCCTCGTCCAGCGCGGCGCGGGCCGCCGAAGGAAGCGCCGGGTAGGGCAGATTGTTCTCCGCTTCCAGCGCCAGAAAATGCCGTTTTTGCTCCGGTGTTAACGTCGGGCTGGTCACAATGTGCTGGCAACGCTGTTGCAGGGCGTCGGGGCGAGAGGAGGACATAGGCGCTTCCTTGAGTCATCGGTGAATGATGACGAAATTGTAGAAAGGCGTCCCGCCGGGGCTTTTGATCCCACAGGGGTGATCGCTGATTTAACCCGCGGTTGGCCTGCTAAAATTTGATGTTGATCTCATTACAGTAATGCAAATTTGTACGCAGTTTTCATTAACTGTGATGAATGTCGAAGTGTGAATGCGGGTGAATGTTAGAATACTCACAGACCCGCAAGGTAAAATTGATACGGCGATGCCGTTGGAGAATGTTATGACCGATTTAACTGCAAGCAGCCTGCGCGCGTTGAAACTGATGGACCTGACGACCCTGAACGATGACGACACCAATGAAAAAGTCATCGCCCTGTGCCATCAGGCGAAAACGCCCGTCGGTAACACCGCTGCCATCTGTATCTACCCGCGCTTTATCCCGATTGCCCGCAAAACGCTGAAAGAGCAGGGCACGCCGGACGTGCGTATTGCAACCGTGACTAACTTCCCGCACGGCAACGACGATATCGAGATTGCGCTGGCAGAAACCCGCGCGGCGATTGCTTACGGTGCGGATGAAGTGGACGTGGTCTTCCCGTATCGCGCGCTGATTGCCGGCAACGAGCAGGTGGGTTTTGACCTGGTGAAAGCCTGTAAAGACGCCTGTGCCGCGGCAAATGTGTTGCTTAAAGTGATCATCGAAACCGGCGAACTGAAAGAAGAAGCCCTAATCCGCAAAGCGTCTGAAATCGCGATCAACGCGGGTGCGGATTTCATCAAAACCTCTACCGGTAAAGTGCCGGTAAACGCCACGCCGGAAAGCGCGCGCATCATGATGGAAGTCATTCGTGATATGGGCGTCTCCAAAACCGTGGGCTTTAAACCGGCCGGCGGCGTGCGTACCGCGGAAGACGCGCAGCAGTTCCTGGCGATTGCCGACGAACTGTTTGGCGCAGAGTGGGCGGATTCCCGTCACTACCGTTTCGGCGCATCCAGCCTGCTGGCAAGCCTGCTGAAAGCGCTGGGTCACGGCGACGGTAAGAGCGCAAGCAGCTACTGATTGCCCGCTAATGCCGGATGACGCCTCGCTTATCCGGCCTACAGGATCGTAGGGCGGGTCAGCGTAGCGCCACCCGCCACAACTCCCCCGATTCCGCATGGAGGTTACCGTGTTTCTCGCACAAGAAATTATTCGTAAAAAACGTGATGGTCATGCATTAAGCGACGAAGAGATCCGCTTTTTCATCAATGGCATTCGTGATAACACCGTCTCAGAAGGGCAGATTGCTGCGCTGGCGATGACCATCTTCTTCCACGATATGTCGATGCCTGAGCGCGTGTCGCTGACCATGGCGATGCGAGATTCAGGAACCGTCCTTGACTGGAAAAGCCTTAACCTTGACGGCCCGATCGTCGATAAACACTCCACCGGCGGCGTGGGTGACGTTACCTCGCTGATGCTTGGCCCGATGGTGGCGGCCTGCGGCGGTTACATTCCGATGATCTCCGGGCGCGGCCTGGGCCATACCGGCGGCACGCTCGACAAACTGGAAGCCATTCCGGGCTTCGATATCTTCCCGGATGACGCCCGCTTCCGCGACATTATCAAAGACGTTGGTGTGGCGATTATCGGCCAGACCAGCTCCCTGGCACCGGCAGACAAGCGTTTCTACGCCACCCGCGACATCACCGCTACCGTGGACTCCATTCCGCTGATCACCGCATCAATTCTGGCGAAAAAGCTGGCGGAAGGGCTGGATGCGCTGGTGATGGACGTGAAGGTGGGCAGCGGCGCGTTTATGCCGACCTATGAACTTTCTGAAGCGCTTGCTGAAGCGATCGTTGGCGTCTCCAACGGCGCAGGCGTGCGCACCACCGCACTGCTGACCGACATGAATCAGGTGCTGGCGTCCAGCGCCGGTAACGCAGTAGAAGTGCGTGAAGCCGTACAGTTCCTGACAGGTGAATATCGCAACCCGCGTCTGCTCGACGTGACCATGGCGCTGTGCGTTGAGATGCTGATCTCAGGCAAGCTTGCCAAAGACGATGCAGAGGCGCGAGCGAAGCTGCAGGCGGTGCTGGACAACGGCAAAGCGGCGGAGATCTTTGGCCGCATGGTTGCCGCGCAAAAAGGCCCGACCGACTTCGTGGAAAACTACGCGAAATACCTGCCTACCGCGACCTTAACCAAAGCGGTGTATGCCGATACCGAAGGGTTTGTTTCGGCGATGGACACCCGCGCGCTTGGCATGGCGGTGGTGTCAATGGGCGGCGGACGTCGTCAGGCATCGGACACCATTGATTACAGCGTCGGTTTCACCGACATGGCCCGCCTGGGCGACAGCGTGGACGGACAGCGTCCGCTTGCGGTGATCCACGCGAAAGACGAAGCCAGCTGGCAGGATGCGGCGAAGGCGGTGAAAGCGGCAATTAAGCTTGACGATAAAGCACCGGAAAGCACACCGACGGTCTATCGTCGTATTACCGAATAGCGGTATACTGATCTGATCAATCATTTTTAAGCACTACGTACGGAGAACAATTATGAAACGTGCATTTATTATGGTGCTGGACTCATTCGGCATCGGCGCAACCGAAGATGCAGAACGATTTGGTGACGTGGGTTCCGATACCATGGGTCACATCGCGGAAGCCTGCGCCAAAGGCGAAGCGGACAACGGTCGTAAAGGCCCTCTGACTCTGCCAAACCTGACCCGTCTGGGTCTGGTGAAAGCGCATGAAGGTTCTACCGGTAAGATCGCCGCCGGTATGGACGGTAATGCGGAAGTGGTGGGCGCTTATGCCTGGGCGCACGAGCTCTCTTCCGGTAAAGATACCCCGTCAGGCCACTGGGAAATTGCCGGTGTGCCGGTTCTGTTCGACTGGGGCTATTTCTCCGATCACGAAAACAGCTTCCCGCAGGAGCTGCTGGACACATTGGTTAAGCGTGCCAACCTGCCGGGCTATCTCGGCAACTGTCACTCTTCCGGTACCGTGATCCTGGACCAGCTTGGCGAAGAGCATATGAAAACCGGCAAACCGATTTTCTATACCTCCGCTGACTCCGTGTTCCAGATTGCCTGCCACGAAGAGACGTTTGGCCTGGATAAACTTTACGAGCTGTGCGAAATCGCGCGTGAAGAGCTGACCGAAGGCGGCTACAACATTGGCCGCGTGATCGCGCGTCCGTTTATCGGCGACAAAGCGGGTAACTTCCAGCGTACCGGCAACCGTCACGATCTGGCCGTTGAGCCACCGGCACCCACCGTGCTGCAAAAACTGGTCGACGAGAAAGACGGCCAGGTGGTTTCCGTCGGTAAAATCGCAGATATCTATGCGAACTGCGGTATCACTAAAAAAGTGAAAGCCACCGGTCTGGACGCGCTGTTTGACGCCACCATCAAAGAGATGAAAGAGGCGGGCGATAAGACGATCGTCTTTACCAACTTCGTGGACTTCGACTCTTCCTGGGGCCACCGCCGCGACGTGGCGGGCTACGCTGCCGGCCTGGAGCTGTTCGACCGCCGTCTGCCGGAGCTGATGGAGCTGGTGGGTGAAGATGACATTCTGATCCTGACCGCGGACCACGGCTGCGACCCAACCTGGACCGGTACCGACCACACCCGCGAGCACATTCCGGTGCTGGTGTACGGCCCGAAAGTGAAACCAGGCTCGCTGGGTCACCGTGAAACCTTTGCGGATATCGGCCAGACCATCGCGAAATACTTTGGTACGTCCGACATGGAATATGGCAAGGCCATGTTCTGATGTGACTGGGGTGCGGCCTGATGCCCTCACCCCGGCCCTCTCCCATCGGGAGAGGGAGAACACCAGAATGTAGGCCGGGTAAGGCGCAGCCGCCACCCGGCCAAAACAACAATGTAAAAGGAACTGAAAGATGGCAACTCCTCACATTAATGCAGAAATGGGTGATTTCGCTGACGTCGTGTTGATGCCGGGCGACCCGCTGCGCGCTAAGCACATTGCAGAAACCTTCCTCGAAGACGTGCGTGAAGTGAACAACGTTCGCGGCATGCTGGGCTTCACCGGTACCTACAAGGGCCGCAAAATTTCCGTGATGGGTCACGGCATGGGTATCCCATCCTGCTCCATCTACACCAAAGAGCTGATCACCGATTTCGGCGTGAAGAAAATCATCCGCGTGGGTTCCTGCGGCGCGGTGCGCATGGACGTTAAACTGCGCGATATCGTGATTGGTATGGGTGCCTGCACCGATTCTAAAGTGAACCGTATTCGCTTTAAGGATCACGACTTTGCCGCCATCGCTGACTTCGACATGGTGCGTAACGCGGTAGACGCGGCGAAAAACCTGGGCGTGGATGCGCGCGTGGGCAACATCTTCTCTGCTGACCTGTTCTACTCTCCGGACGGCGAAATGTTCGACGTGATGGAGAAGTACGGCATTCTGGGCGTGGAAATGGAAGCCGCGGGCATTTACGGCGTCGCGGCTGAGTTTGGTGCGAAAGCGCTGACCATCTGCACCGTGTCCGACCACATCCGCACCCACGAGCAGACCACTGCCGCGGAGCGTCAGACCACCTTCAACGACATGATCAAAATCGCGCTGGAATCCGTTCTGCTGGGCGATAAAGAGTAATGTTGTCTGCCGGGCGGCCTTCGCTGCCCGGCATCGTTTTCTTACAGATACACCACGCTAATGGTCGCCTGACCATCAAACTCCGTCGCTTCCGTCAGCGCCAGCTTCTTCAGACTTTCTACCGCAAGCGAGACGTTCAGCGGGAAAGAGACGCGCGTCACGGCCATCGGATCGGTTTTACCGGCGGGTGCCACGCTCATCAGGCTCATGTCTTTATTCGCCAGCGTGCCGCCCGTGGCTTTCTGCCAGCGGGTCACGCCGTTGCCCGCCGCCAGCGCGGTGCGAATCGGCTCAACGTTTCCGCCGTTCGCCGTGACCTCGCCAGTGCTGGCATAGATGGAGTACGCGCCAATATTCTTGCCGTCGTGCGTTTTACCCAGCCCGAAGGTTGACGCGGAGCCGCGCAGTGCCGCGCCGTTATCGGTGGCATTCATCACTTTAAGGTTTGAATTGCTGCCGGTGCTGGCGTTGGAATCCGTACGGTTATCTGCAATGCTCCAGCCCACTTTGGTTGGCGTAGGGCAGGTGATGGTCAGCGTCAGACCCTTCTCACCCAGTTGCGTGCTTTCGGTTTGCGAAAGATCGCCCACCTGCACTGCGCCAAAATCAACGATGCCATTGTTGCTCAGCTCCGGCGTGCAGGAGTTGCTTGAAAGAGAGGCTTTCACTTTCAGCACCGCGGTATCGCCCGCAAAGGCGCTGGCCGATGCCAGTGCCAGTGCGACGACAAGTACGCTTTTTTTCATGGTTTTTCCTTAACATAGAGATAAAGGGGTGACATTGTCCGGAGTACATTCCTTGAATGTTCACGGTCGTTTTTTTTCTGATTATTCACGCCAGCGTTAAGCTGACGCGTGAATGCGCGTTGCAGCAGGTTCACTTGCACACTCCCTGCGCTTTTTCGTAATAGGCTTCTTTGTTTTTTTCTTCGCTCAGCGCGTAGTGGATCTGGCAGATCCTCACCCTGCTGTCGTCCACCACGAATAACTCTGGTGAATCTGTCGCATCGGGAATAAATACGCTGCCGTTATCCATTACGCTGACAATATAGTTACTGTCTTTATCCACCACGCTGAGCCCCCGGGTCAGCCATTCACCGTTCGGCTTTTTCACGTCAAGCATGACGCGACGGGTTTGCAGAACGCGGAAGTCGACCTGCGAAAACGAGCCGTAGGCGGCGGAGAGCGTCTGTATGCCGTTGGATAAGTCCATCCCCTGAGGGAGGGAGTTGGCGTTGATGACGATCTGGGATTTTTGCCACTCGCGCAGGCCAGGCACCACGGCCTGGCCCCAGCGATCGGTCCAGACGGTGCCGTCCGGCGTGCTCAGCTCAATGCCGCTTTCCGGTTCGCTCAGACGGGCAATGCCAAAGGTTTCCTTAACGGGATAAGGCGAGAAGGTGACCCCGTGGCGGTGCAGCGCAATACCCCCCATCAGCGAGGCGCTGTAGTTGTGCCGATCCCCGTCGTCCATTCCTGCCGCCAGGCCAAGCTGGGTATAGTGCAGGTTGGCGTTCAGGTTGCCGTCAAAGGCGTTGCTCTTATCCTGATTGTCGCGATCGGCAGAGAGGTTGTAGTTGAGGTTTTGCCCGAATGAACCGCTGTCCTGCAGGCCAAAATTCTGTTTATTACCCTGGCTGCGCATGTAGGTGCTGATACGCTCCGTGCCGAACGGCACCGCCAGGTTGACGTAAAACAGATCGTCATCATTTTGGCCGCTGCCCTCGGAACTGTTGCTGCCGCTGCTCATGGCGTGCTGCCAGTTAACGGAGACGGAAGCATGGCCGAGCGTTTTTCCCCAGGCGGCCATCAGATAGCGGGAGTCGCCGCTTTCTTTATCCCCGGCGTTTTCGCTGTACTGCAGTGAGAACGTCCCGAGCAGCGCATTGTTCCAGTTGAGGCTGGCGTTCCACGCGTTCTGGTAGCCCTCGGATTCGTCGTCCATCGCTTCGGTCATTTCCCGAAAACCGGCGCTGTAGCCCGAGGCGGTAAGGCCCAGCGTGAGCTGACCCGGCAGCATCAGCGTATTTTGCAGCTCGGCTTTGGTGCCGTTTTGTTCCGCGTGAAAGCGCGCGGCGCTGACCATGACGCTCGGGGTGATCATCCACTTTTCGTTAACCGCCCACTCAAGCTGCACGCCGGCTGCCTGATATTTTTCGGCAAGCACGCCCGCCGTCACGCCCGTTAAGTCTTCTGTCAGGCGCGTGCCGTTGGAGATATTCATCATCCACGGCGAACCGTTATCGTCGCCCCCGTCACGTACTTGCCCGACGGAGAAGCTCAGCCCCTCGGCGCGCGTCGTGCCGCTGATATTGAGCGACGAGGAGGGCACCGTGAAGCGGGTGGTGGAGCCATCGGTTTCCACCACGCTGATGTCGAGGTCGACGTTGCCGCGCACCACCGGCACGTCGGGCAAGGTGAACGGCCCGGCGTTGACCAGCGTGGAGTAGATAACCTGCCCGGCCTGTCTCACCTCCACGCGCGCCTGGTTGCTGTGGGCGATGCCCGTGATGGTGGTCGCCGGAATATTGGGCTGCAAACCCGTTTCCGGCAGGAACTGGATGCCGTTAATTTGTGCGCCGCTGAACAGTGACGAGGTGGCGTTGATCTGACCCACCTGCGCGCGAAGCTTACGTTCCTCAAAAACGTGCTCGGCGTAGGTGTAGAGATTTTCTACGCTGCGGGTGCCGTTATCGTCCGTCAGGATCGTGTTGCTGCGCACCGTCCAGTTCGCCACGTTGAGCCCGGTGCCGATATTGCCCTGGGAAAACGTGCTGCTGCCGCTGCCGCCAAACTCGTTGTAGTTGCTGAACGCGTTGTAGTTGATCAGCCCCGCCACGCCGCCGTGTTCGTAATATTTTGCGGCGTAGAACCCGTTATCCATCGCCTCGGCAGGGACGAAAATCTCTAACGACTCTTTGTTAGGCAACGGGGTGACGGTCGCCGTCGGGTAGTCCTGCACCAGTTCGTGGCAGGTCTCTTTTTCTGAGATATTCAGGGGAAGTAATCCCGCGGCGCGCGTGAAATCATCATCCACGCAAAGCTGGCCCTCTTCGCCAATACGTACGGCGAGCGTGCCTTTGTCCACGCCGTTGATCCTGACCTGTACCGCATGCTGACCGGGCAGATAACGCTGCGCCCCGGAAAAATAGTGCGCGAGGTTGGTGCTGATCCCTCGCGTCGCCAGAATATCGGTATTGAAATCCAGGTCGGCTGCGCCCGCGGTGCAGGGAGGCAGCAACACGGCCGCCGCAACGGCGGGGCCAAAGGCATACTTACGCAAAGGGAGATCACTCACCAGACGGTCTCCACCCTTTAGCGCGTTACAGGGGCGGTATAGCTTTCGACTTCAATACCGTAGCGGCTGGCAGGCTCGATCTGCACTGCGTTATCGCTACCGTTCAGCGGCGCGTTGGTCTCCACCTTCATGGTTTCGCCCGGCAAAATAAAGGTCTTATTCAGCGTGCCGGCAGTGTTAGACGGCAGCAGCGTCACGGCCGTGGAGAAACGCACCACGTAAGGCGAGGTGTTCTGCACCTGAAGCACGTTCGACTTAACGGACCAGGTCAGCAGCTTCCAGGCGTCGGTGACAACCGGGAGATTTTTAGGGTGGATCAAGACCGGCAGATCCTGGCGCAGGTTGATCCCGACGGTGATGTTCTTGTCGCTGCTTTTCGGCGGAATACCTTCAAATACCACGCGTTTGTAGTGTTCGACGGTAAGCGGTTTATCCGATTCGAGGATAAAGCGCACCTGCTGTTCCTGGCCTGGTTCAAGGCGGACAACGGGCTGGGTGACGTTAAGCTTCACCCCGTCATTGCCTTCAATGTCCCGGATGGAGGTGTAGAGCAGCGTGGGGATTTTGTCGGTGTTTTTGACGTTCATCACGCCGCCGTGGTTGGCTTCGTCAATCATCAGGAGCGTGGTTTCCGGCACCATGCCGGCAGCAAACAGGGTGGACGGCAAAGCGAGTAATAACGGCGCGTATTTCAGGAGTGTGTACATGGTGTTTCGGCTTCGTGAGAGGGAGACAAAACACTCCCCATCAGCATGGGGAGTGTTAAACGCGTTAAGGCTTACAGATAAACCAGGGTGATGGTGGACTGGCCGTCCAGCTCGGTTTTATCGGTCAGGGTCAGGTTTTTGCTTGGCGCAATGGCGAGGGCGATCTTCAGTGGGAAGGTTGCCGTGGTGAACGCCAGCGGCGCACGCTGGCCGGTTTTGGACACGGTCATCACGTCGGTGCCGTCATTCATGATGTAACCGGTGTTCCACATGTTGATCCAGCTTCTGCTGCTGATGGTGCCGCCGTTGTACATGGTGCTGGCAATAGGCTGAACGGCTGCGCCGTCTGCGGTGACCGCGCTCAGGTTGGTGGAAACAGCGTAGCCGCCGATGTTCTGGCCGGCGCTGGTTTTACCCACGCCGTTCAGCTGATAGGCGCCGGACGCTCTGGTGCCGTCATTGCCCGCATTGTCGACATAAAACTCGGTGGAGGAGAGTGTTTTGCCCGCGTTGGTGTCAGCGCGGTCATCGTGGAAGGTCCAGCCCACACGGGTGGCAGACTGGCACTTGATGGACAGCGTCACGTCCTTATGGCCCGCCTGGTAAGGCACGGCGGAGGTCAGTGAGTCCAGACCAATTTCACCAAAGTTAGCCAGGCCGCCGTTGCTTAATTCCGGCACGCAACCTGCGGTGGTCAGCGAGCCCTGAATTTTCAGGGTAGCGGTAGGTTCAGCGCAAACAGCCGTTGCTGCCATGGTTAATACCGTGGCGAGAAGCACTTTTTTCATTGTTTTTCCTTAACCTTAGAAATGTACACATTCAATAAGAATAATTTTGGGTGCTAAATGACTTGCTTATTACATCGCGTTTGTCTAAAAGCTCGCCGATTCTATTAATGATTCGACTCATTCAATACTTAGAATTTCTAACGTCACTATTGAGTAAGGTTCAATATTAATCCGACGTCAGGAAGTGTTATTTGAGGAAATAGCGGCGAGGTAATTCGCCGCTGAATAAGTAAAGCTATTACAGATAAACCAGAGTAATTGTTGTTTCACCGCTGAGCTGTGTTTCTTCCGTGGTGGTCAGGCGATCGGTATTAACAACGGCCAGAGAAACCTTGAACGGGAAGACGACGTTAGTAATGGCTAGCGGCGTGGTTTTACCCGGTGAGGTTGCGGTCATAATTTCCGCGTTACCGTTGGCGATAAGACCTGTCGTCAGGTTACGCCACATGTATTCCCCTTTGCTGTTGGTAAATGCCGGGGCATAGATCGCCTGAGCCGGTACGCCGTTGGCGGTAATATCGTTAACGCGGGTCGCAATCGCATACGCACCAATTTTTTCACCCACTGACGTAAAGCCCACGCCGTAAGTGGTGCCCGCGCCCCAGACGTCGTTGCCGTTGTCTGCGCCATCGCGGATATAGAACTGGCTGGAGGTCAGATCGTTCGCGGCGTTTGAATCTTCTTTGTTATCCGCAATACTCCACGCCACGCGGGTCGCAGCCGGGCAGTTGATGGTCAGCGACATGTCTTTCTGGCCCATCTGGTTAACCACGTTAGGTGACAGCTGGTCCAGCGCAATGGTGCCGAAGTCGATTGAGCCACCGTTGCTCAGTTCTGGCGTGCAGGAGGCGTGATTCATTTTGCCCTTCACCTTCATGACAACGGAGGCGTCTGCCAGCGCAGCCATGGAGGTGGCTGCAATCAAGGCGGCGAGAAGAAGCTTTTTCATTGTTTTTCCTTAACCAAAAAAAGAAGAAGTGTTTTAAATTGTATGAATATTTAACGACTTGCTTAACAAGCGGGAAGATTTTATTAACGGTTACAGTAATATAGATATTTAAGAATTCTAATCTGTTGTTTGAGTATTTTTAATGACTGTAAATACAATCTTGAATGTATTTACATTGATCGCGTGGTGGAGAGGAAATAAAAAACCGGCGATACAGAGATCGCCGGTGAAATTAGAACAGTGATGCTAAGTCTAAAATGACTTACAGGTATTTCAGGGTAATGGTCGCCTGGCCGTCAAGCTGGGTGTCATCGGTAATCGCCAGTCGGGTGGTGTTATCGATAGCTAATGACGTTTTAAGAGGATAGACGGCCTGAGTGAAGGCCATAGGGTTCGGGTTGGTCGCATCATCCGAAATAACAGACATCACCGTATGCTGCTTGCCATTTAAGATAGGAAGCAGTGTTGCATTTTGCCAGGCAGGCTGTTGGTCCGACCACTTAACGGGAATAGCGTGCTCACCATCTGCTGTCACGTTTGCCGCCACAACGTAAAGCGCCCAGTTACCAATGGCTACGCCACCTGCTGTCTTGCCCAGACCCATCGCCGTACCGTCGGTTGGATAGCTCCAGTCGCCGAGTACTTTAACGTCGACGTTTGGCGACACGGAGTCGGTGCGATCGTCCGTGATGCCCCAGCCTATTTTGGTTGGCGAGGAGCAGGTGATGGTCAGGGAGGCATCGCGTTCACCCAGCTGGTTGGTCGAGGTAGCGTTCAGTTCACCAAGACGAATCGTGCCATAGTCAACGATCCCACCGTTGCTCAGGGTTGGGATGCAGGAGGCGTTGGTCAGCTTGCCCTGGACCTTAAGCACCGCGGTGTCAGCTGCGTGCGCAGCGGTAACGGACATTGCCATGGAAATGGCCGTCGCCACGAGAAGCTTTTTCATTGTTGTTCCTTAACGAAGAAGAAAAGTAAAAAGAGTCCTGTAATCAATATGTTCAGCAAAATCATCCCGATTACTGATAATATTTTATTATGGATAATTTATTAAGGTATTTAGATTTTTTTAGGCGCGGGTTAATTTGGTCTTAATGAATTTTAGGGATGAATGCTTTTCGATTATTATGGGGTGTTTATCGGCGATGTGAGCTTTTTTGATTTGTCAGGATTATTATTGTTGCTACATTCTCCTGAGTAAAATACCAATGCTTATAATTTGTTATATTTGTTTATATTTATCCTGAATAAAAACACCCTCACTTAGCGGGAATGGCAGCCCTGCAATCGGGCTGCCAGCACTTCCAGTGGGCTGGGTTACGTCAGAACAGTGACGTCAGATATGACTTACAGGTAGGTCAGGGTAATGGTTGCCTGGCCGTCAAGTTGGGTGTCGTCGGTGATTGCCAGTCGGGCGGTTTTATCGATGGCTACTGACGTTTTAAGAGGGTAGACGACCTGAGTGAAGGCCATAGGGTTTGGGTTAGTCGCATCATCCGATATAACAGACATCATCGTATGCTTAGCTGCATTTAACACGGGAAGGGATGTTGCATTTGTCCAGGAAGGCTGTTGGTCCGACTTCTTAACGGGAATAGCGTGCTCACTATCCGCTGTCACATTTGCCGCCACAACGTAAAGCGCCCAGTTACCAATGGCGACGCCACCTGCTGTTTTGCCCAGGCCCATCGCTGAACCGTCGGTCGGATAGCTATAATCGCCGAGCACTTTAACGTTGACGCTTGGCGACACGGAGTCGGTGCGATCGTCCGTGATGCTCCAGCCTACTTTAGTTGGTGAGGAGCAGGTGATGGTCAGGGAGGCATCGCGCTCACCCAACTGGTTGGTTGCGGTAGCGTTCAGTTCACCAAGACGGATCGTGCCATAGTCAACGATCCCACCGTTGCTCAGGGTTGGGGTGCAGGAGGCGTTGGTCAGCTTGCCCTGGACCTTAAGGACCGCGGTGTCAGCTGCGTGCGCAGCGGTAACGGACATTGCCATGGAAATGGCCGTCGCCACAAGAAGCTTTTTCATTGTTGTTCCTTAACGAAGAAAATTAAAAAGAGTCCTGTAATCAATATGTTCAGCAATATCATCCTGATTACTGATAACATTTTATGATGGATATTTTATTGAGGTATTTAGATTTTTTTAGGGATGGGTTAATTGAATCTTAATGAATTTTAGGGATGAATGCTTTTCGATTTTTCTGGGATAAATGCCGGTGGTGTAAGATTTACGTATTCGTCAAGGTTATTAATGTCGCCATTTTCTCCTGCGTAAAATATCAATGCTTATAGTTTGTCATATCTGTTTATATTTTCCCTGAATAAAAACACCGTCGTTCAACGGGAAAGCCAGCCCTGAAGCGCGTGCTTCAGGGCGAGAGGATTAACGTACCGCGTGCGCCAGCCAGGCAGACAGCTCGCGAAGCTCGGTCTCCTGCTGCGGAAAGTCCGCAAGCAGGGCATCGCACGCCTGCTGGAGCATATCGGCGCGGTACAGGCAGCCCTGCAATCGCGCTGCCAGCGCTTCCAGCGGGGCAGGATTCAGGCTATCGGTGAAGACCTGGGTACGGGTGATATGCCCCTTTTCCACGTCAAAGTGCAGCTCCACGCCGCCCCACGTAAAGCGCTCGTCCAGCAGGTGTGAAAACGCGGGTGCCTGACCGAAGTTCCACTCCCAGCTGCTCTGGCGGGCAAAGGTTTCGGCGAAGTTCGGCAGGTCGGGCGTTTTGTCCGGTGAAATGACCTCGGCCTCCACGCGCTCGCCGTAATGCGTAAAGAAGGCCTCGCGGATGGCGTCGCAGATCTGTTCATGGGTGATGCCCGGCAGCAGTTCCACGAGGTTCGCCACGCGGCCACGCACGGAGGTAATGCCCTTCGCCTGCAGTTTTTTCTTGTCGGGGTTGAGGTAGTTGGCCAGACGGCTCAGGTCGGCGTTGAGCAGCAGCGTGCCGTGATGGAACCCGCGATCCATGGTTTCACGATAGGCGGATCCGGAGACTTTGCGATCGCCCTCGGGGGTCTTCACCACCAGATCGTTACGGCCGGAGGCTTCCGCCGTCACGCCGAGCGCGTTCAGGGCGTTAAGGACAATGGATGTAGAGATGCTTTTATCATATTCCGGTTTGCCCGCCATAAAGGTGAAGCAGGTGTTGCCGAGATCGTGGAACACGGCACCGCCGCCCGAGCTGCGCCTTGCGAGACGAACGTTATCGTCTTCCATCCGCCGCGTGTTGCACTCTTTCCATGGGTTCTGCGCGCGGCCAATGACCACCGTATCGGCGTTACGCCAGAGAAACAGCACGCGCTGGGTGGCGGGCATCTGGCGGAAGATGCACTCTTCCACCGCGAGATTAAACCAGGGATCGTACGAATCAGAGATGAGCAGGCGAAGCGTCGTCATAGCAGAGTTCCTTTTCCGAATCATCCGCCTACTTTATCACTAATCCTTCTTCTCGCTCTCTTCCTCTTCGGGAATGGACTTGCTGGCGGTCAGCAGGAAAGGCGACTGTTGCCAGCGGGTGCGTTTGCCCTGCAGCAGGGTACGTGCCAGCACAACGCCGATGGCGAGGGAAAGCAGCAGCATCAGGCGCAGAATATTGGTGGTGTTATCCACCTGTTTGGCTTCTGTTGGCAGGGTGTGGGTATCCAGCGTCAGGCGCAAATACCCCAGCGGACCATTCTTCCCCTGAATGGGTTCGACGATCTGCTGGTTGAAATAGCCCCCGGCTTTTTTGCCGTCCAGCGCCAGCCTGTCGCGCACGTCGACGTGCTCTCCGGCGCGGGCGATCAGGTCGCCTTGTTCGTCATACACACCAGCATCAAGAATGCGGCTGTTCTCCGTCAACTGGCGTAACACCTGGCCTATCCGCTTCTCGTCAGGCGTTTCGGTCCGCATGGCCGGCGCGACGTTCAGCGTGACCTGGCGGGCTAAGGTGCGCGCCAGTTCTTCAAACTGCGGGTTACGTTGCCGCTGGTGATTCTGGCTGAACCACGATGCCCCTTGCATCAGCGCGACTAATAATGCGAGACAGGACAGGACAATCACGGCACGATGAAGCCGGAATTTCAGTTTTGCGCGAGCCATATTCCACCTGCTGAAAATTTACGGCTTAATGTTGCCAGAAGTGATGGTTACAAGGTAGCCTCATGCGTTATTTTCCCTCGGGAACCTTCCGGCGCGAACGAATTTACAGGAGCTTTAATGCCGAATATTACCTGGTGCGACCTGCCTATGGATGTCTCTTTATGGCCAGGATTGCCGCTCTCTTTAAGTGGCGATGAGGTAATGCCTCTCGATTATCACGCCGGTCGTAGCGGCTGGCTGCTGTACGGACGCGGCCTGGATAAGCAACGCCTTACCCAATATCAATCGACCCTGGGCGCAGCGATGGTGATCGTGGCGGCCTGGTGCGTGGAAGATTATCAGGTCATTCGCCTGGCAGGCTCCCTGACGCAGCGCGCAACGCGCCTGGCACACGATGCCGGGCTGGACGTCGCCCCGCTGGGCAAAATTCCGCATCTGAAAACGCCAGGCCTGCTGGTGATGGATATGGACTCCACGGCGATCCAGATCGAGTGCATCGACGAAATCGCGAAGCTGGCGGGCAGCGGCGAGCTGGTGGCGGAAGTCACCGAGCGGGCAATGCGCGGCGAGCTGGACTTTACCGCCAGCCTGAGACAGCGCGTCGCTACCCTGAAAGGGGCCGATGCGACCATTCTGCGCCAGGTACGCGACGAGCTGCCTTTGATGCCAGGATTAACACAGCTGGTGCTGAAGCTGGAGACGCTGGGCTGGAAAGTGGCTATCGCCTCGGGAGGGTTCACCTTCTTTGCAGATTACCTGCGCGATAAGCTGCATTTGACCACCGTGGTGGCGAACGAGCTGGAGATCGTCGACGGTAAGCTGACGGGGCAGGTGACGGGTGACATCGTGGATGCGCAGTATAAAGCCAATACGTTAACGCGTCTGGCGGAAAAATATGAACTCCCTGTGGCGCAAACCGTGGCTATTGGCGACGGTGCCAACGACCTGCCGATGATCAAAGCGGCGGGCCTCGGCATTGCCTACCACGCGAAGCCCAAAGTGAATGAAAAGACGGAAGTGACCATCCGTCACGCTGACCTGATGGGGGTGTTCTGCATCCTCTCCGGCAGCATTAATCAGAAATAACGGTCTGCTTTTCCATGCCGGGTATGCGTCAGCGCCACCCGGCACGCAGCCCGCACAGAAATAAAGAGGTAAACCGTGGCGAAAGCTCCTAAACGCGCATTTGTCTGTAATGAATGTGGTGCGGACTATCCGCGCTGGCAGGGGCAGTGCAGCGCCTGTCATGCCTGGAACACCATCACCGAAGTGCGTGGTGTGGCGGCTTCGCCGAGCGTGGCCCGCAACGAACGCCTGAGCGGCTATGCGGGGAATGCCGGTGTCGCGAAAGTGCAAAAGCTTTCGGACATCAGCCTTGAAGAGCTGCCGCGCTTCTCCACCGGATTCAAAGAGTTCGACCGCGTGCTCGGCGGCGGCGTGGTTCCCGGCAGCGCCATCCTCATTGGCGGTAACCCGGGTGCGGGGAAATCAACCCTGCTGCTGCAAACGCTCTGCCGGCTCGCCGAGCAGATGAAAACCCTTTACGTCACGGGGGAAGAGTCCCTGCAGCAGGTCGCGATGCGCGCCCACCGTCTCGGCCTGCCGACCGGTAACCTGAATATGCTCTCGGAAACCAGCATCGAGCAGATCTGCATGATTGCCGAAGAAGAGCAGCCGAAGCTGATGGTCATCGACTCTATCCAGGTGATGCACATGGCCGACATCCAGTCTTCGCCGGGCAGCGTGGCGCAGGTCCGCGAAACGGCGGCCTACCTGACGCGCTTTGCCAAAACGCGCGGCGTGGCGATTGTGATGGTCGGCCACGTCACTAAAGACGGCTCGCTGGCCGGGCCGAAAGTGCTTGAACACTGTATCGACTGCTCCGTGATGCTCGATGGCGATGCGGACTCTCGCTTTCGCACCCTGCGCAGCCACAAAAACCGTTTCGGCGCGGTGAACGAGCTGGGCGTGTTTGCCATGACCGAGCAGGGGCTGCGCGAAGTGAGCAACCCCTCCGCCATTTTCCTGAGCCGGGGAGATGAAATCACCTCCGGCAGCTCGGTGATGGTGCTGTGGGAAGGAACGCGTCCGCTGCTCGTCGAAATTCAGGCGCTGGTCGATGTCTCGATGATGGGCAACCCAAGGCGCGTGGCAGTTGGTCTGGAGCAGAACCGCCTGGCGATCCTGCTGGCGGTATTACACCGTCACGGCGGCCTGCAGATGGCGGACCAGGACGTGTTCGTCAACGTGGTGGGCGGCGTCAAGGTGACGGAAACCAGTGCTGACCTGGCGCTGCTGCTGGCGATGGTCTCCAGCCTGCGCGACAGACCGCTTCCGCAGGATCTGGTGGTGTTTGGCGAAGTGGGGCTGGCCGGTGAAATCCGCCCGGTACCGAGCGGCCAGGAGCGTATCTCCGAGGCGGCGAAACACGGCTTCCGCCGGGCGATTGTTCCGGCGGCCAACGTGCCGAAAAAGATCCCGGAAGGGATGCAGGTCTTTGGCGTGAAAAAACTCGCGGATGCGTTAAACGTCTTTGACGACTTATAATTACGTATTCGATTTTGCAGGAGGCACCGTAATTTATGTCGTCGTTTGACTATATCAAGACCGCCATTCGCCAGAAGGGCTGTACGCTGCAGCAGGTGGCGGACGCCAGCGGCATGACCAAAGGCTATCTGAGCCAACTGCTTAATGCCAAAATCAAAAGCCCCAGCGCGCAAAAGCTCGAAGCGCTGCACCGCTTTCTGGGGCTGGAATTCCCGCGTATGCAAAAGAACATCGGCGTGGTGTTCGGTAAGTTTTATCCGTTGCATACCGGGCATATCTATTTGATCCAGCGCGCCTGTAGCCAGGTTGATGAGCTGCACATCATCATGGGCTACGACGAAACCCGCGACCGTCAGCTGTTTGAAGACAGCGCCATGTCGCAGCAGCCGACGGTATCAGACCGCCTGCGCTGGCTGCTTCAGACGTTTAAATATCAAAAAAACATTCGTATTCATGCCTTTAACGAAGAGGGCATGGAGCCGTACCCGCACGGCTGGGACGTGTGGAGCAACGGTGTAAAGACGTTTATGGACGAGAAGGGGATTACCCCCAACTGGATCTACACCTCTGAAGAGTCCGATGCGCCGCAGTTCCGCCAGCATCTGGGTATCGAGACGGTGCTGATCGACCCTAAGCGTACCTTTATGAACATCAGCGGGGCGCAGATCCGCGAAAACCCGTCCCGCTACTGGGATTACATCCCGACCGAAGTGAAGCCCTTCTTTGTGCGCACGGTGGCGATCCTCGGCGGTGAGTCGAGCGGTAAATCGACGCTGGTCAACAAGCTGGCGAACATCTTTAACACTACCAGCGCGTGGGAGTACGGGCGCGACTACGTCTTCTCGCATCTGGGCGGCGATGAGATGGCGCTACAGTATTCCGACTACGATAAAATCGCGCTCGGCCATGCGCAGTACATCGATTTTGCGGTGAAATACGCTAACAAAGTGGCGTTTATCGATACCGATTTTGTTACCACCCAGGCGTTTTGTAAGAAGTACGAGGGGCGCGAGCACCCGTTCGTGCAGGCGCTGATTGACGAATACCGTTTCGACCTGGTGATCCTGCTGGAAAACAACACCCCGTGGGTGGCCGACGGGATGCGCAGCCTCGGCAGCTCCGTGGACAGAAAAGAGTTCCAGTCCATGCTGGTGGAGATGCTCAACGAGAATAACGTGGAGTATGTTCACGTTGAAGAGGCGGACTACGACTCGCGTTTCCTGCGCTGCGTGGAACTGGTAAAGGCGATGATGGGGGAGCAGGGGTAATGCCCTCGCCCCATAAGGAAGAGGGAGCTTAAAATTCCCTCTCCCCGTGGGAGAGGGTTAGGGTGAGGGCACCAGAGTGCTCAAAACGCCACCACCACTTTCCCCCGCATATGCCCCCCCCACTTTCCTGTGCGCCTCGGTGGAATGCGTTGTGTTGAGGCCAGGCTATTAAGCCCGCGTCTGCGTGATAAGATGGACAATCAAGAACGAAGCGTTCGAACAGGATGAACAATCATGTTTAAACAGCTGCAGGATATGGCCCTGTTTGCGCTGGTGGCGGAGATGGGGAGCTTCACCGCGGCGGCGCGCAAAGCCGACCTGCCGAAATCCAGCGTCAGCCAGCGTATCAGCCAGCTTGAGCAGCAGGTGGGGATCCGCCTGCTGAACCGTACTACCCGCAGGCTGAGCCTGACCTTCGCGGGCGAGCATTATCTGGTGCACTGCCGCGAGATGCTGGCCGCGAGCGAACGGGCGGAATACGCCATTCAGCGCCTGCGGGATAACCCCAGCGGGCGGCTGCGGATCACCTGTCCCGCCGGGATCGGCGCGACGCTGCTGGCGCACATGAATGCCGAGTTTCAGCTTCGCTATCCCGACGTGTCGCTCGATGTGTCGATTTCCGATGACGTGCTCGACCTGGTCGAGTCCGGCTATGACGTGGCGCTACGCACCGGCAAACCGCAGGACTCCTCGCTGATAGGCCGCATGATTGGACACTGTCCGCGCTATATGCTGGCATCTCCTGGCTATCTGGCGCGCCGGGAACCGCTCACGCATCCCAGCCAGCTGGTGGGCCATCGCTGCATTACCCACCGGGCCTGGTCAGAATGGGTGCTGCAACGCGCAAGTGAAGATTACCGCTATCTGCCGGATAACGCCCATATGACGGATAACCTGGTCTACGCCCGCGAGTGCGCGGTCGCCGGGGCCGGGATCACCATGCTCCCCGCATTCCTGCTGGAAGATAAGATTGAGACAGGGGCGCTGGTAAAGGTGCTGCCGGAGTGGAACGTCGAGGGGAACGACCTGTGGCTGGCCTATCCGAGCCGCAAATTGAACTCGCCTGCGCTGATGAGCTATATCGACTTTGCAATGCAGTTTGATGAGGTGAAGCGGTTTTACGTGGGGAATTAAAAAAGCCGGGTGCGCTGACGCTTACCCGGCTGTCGGCACTTATTTCGCTATACGCTTGTACTTGATACGCTTCGGCTCCAGCGCGTCTGCGCCCAGCGTGCGTTTCTTGTACTCTTCGTACTCGGTGAAGTTACCTTCAAAGAACTCCACTTTACCCTCGTCCTGGTAATCCAGAATGTGGGTCGCGATACGGTCCAGGAACCAGCGGTCGTGCGAGATAACCATTGCACAGCCCGGGAACTCCAGCAGGGCGTTTTCCAGCGCGCGCAGGGTTTCAATATCCAGGTCGTTGGTTGGTTCATCGAGCAGCAGCACGTTACCGCCCACCTGCAGCAGCTTCGCCAGATGCAGACGACCGCGCTCACCGCCGGACAGCTCGCCCACGCGTTTGCCCTGATCGGTGCCTTTGAAGTTAAAGCGGCCAACGTAGGCGCGGCTTGGCATCTCGGTGTTGCCGATACGCATGATATCCAGACCGCCGGACACTTCTTCCCACACGGTTTTGCTGTTGTCCATGGCGTCACGGAACTGGTCAACGGAGGCCAGCTTCACGGTTTCACCCAGGGTGATGGAGCCGCTGTCAGGCTGTTCCTGACCGGACATCATGCGGAACAGGGTGGATTTACCCGCGCCGTTCGGACCGATGATGCCGACGATCGCGCCTTTCGGCACGGAGAAGCTCAGATCGTCAATCAACACGCGGTCGCCGTATGATTTACGCAGGTTGCTGACTTCAACCACTTTATCCCCCAGACGTGCTCCAGGCGGAATAAACAGTTCGTTGGTTTCGTTACGTTTCTGGTATTCGGTATTGTTCAGTTCTTCAAAGCGTGCCAGACGGGCTTTGCCCTTAGACTGACGGCCTTTCGCGCCCTGACGAACCCACTCCAGCTCTTTCTCGATAGACTTACGGCGCGCCGCTTCCTGAGAAGCTTCCTGCGCCAGACGCTGATCTTTCTGCTCCAGCCAGGAGGAGTAGTTACCTTCCCATGGAATACCTTCACCACGGTCCAGCTCAAGGATCCAGCCCGCAACGTTGTCGAGGAAGTAACGGTCGTGGGTAATCGCCACAACGGTGCCTTCGAAATCGTGCAGGAAGCGTTCCAGCCACGCTACGGATTCGGCATCCAGGTGGTTAGTCGGTTCGTCGAGCAGCAGCATGTCTGGTTTTTCTAGCAGCAGGCGGCACAGCGCCACGCGGCGGCGTTCACCACCGGAGAGCTTCTCCACTTTTGCATCCCAGTCAGGCAGACGCAGGGCGTCGGCCGCGCGCTCCAGCTGCACGTTCAGGTTGTGACCGTCGTGCGCCTGAATGATCTCTTCGTACTTGCCCTGCTGAGCAGCCAGCTTGTCGAAGTCCGCATCCGGCTCGGCATATTTGGCATACACTTCATCCAGGCCTTTCAGCGCGTTAACCACTTCGGAAACCGCTTCTTCAACGGATTCACGGACGGTGTGTTCCGGGTTGAGCTGAGGTTCCTGCGGCAGATAGCCGATTTTGATGCCGGGCTGCGGACGGGCTTCACCTTCGATGTCTGTATCGATGCCGGCCATGATGCGCAGCAGGGTGGACTTACCGGCACCGTTGAGACCCAGAACACCGATTTTTGCGCCCGGGAAGAAGCTCAGCGAGATATTTTTAAGAATATGACGTTTCGGCGGAACCACTTTGCCGACACGATGCATGGTATAAACGAATTGAGCCACGTTGGACTTCGCCTCTTTTATCATGATGAGTATGGAATTCAGCCTCGAAGTGTAGCCTTTTTCACGCCCTAATCCCAGCCAGGAACGTCGGGAGTGTTAAAACGCGCAGGAAAGGTAAAAAAGTGTCCATGACGTGGCGCGTTGCAGGATGCCTGGTTAGCATAAGTTAAGTAGACTTTGACGTGGCAAGACGCTGCAAATAATGAAAAAACAAAGAGGAAGAGCTTGTGGAAAGAGCCAAACAGGTGGTCTGGCGTCTGCTGGCTGCCAGCGTATGCGTAATGGCGGTAAGCCAGGCGGTGCATGCCGATTCACTGGATGAACAACGTAACCGCTATGCCCAAATCAAGCAGGCGTGGGACAATAAGCAGATGGATACCGTGCAGGCGCTGATGCCGACGCTGAAGGACTATCCGCTGTACCCGTATCTCGAGTATCGCCAGATCACCGACGATCTGATGAACCAACCTACCGTGACCGTGAATAACTTTATTCAGGCGAACCCAACGCTCCCGCCCGCGCGCAACCTGCAGTCGCGTTTTGTGAACGAACTGGCGCGTCGCGAAGACTGGCGCGGGCTGCTGGCGTTTAGCCCGGAAAAACCGGGCACTACGGAAGCGCAGTGTAACTACTACTACGCCAAATGGGCGACCGGACAGCAGGAAGAGGCCTGGGTCGGTGCCAAAGATCTGTGGCTGACGGGCAAGAGCCAGCCTAACGCCTGTGACTCCCTCTTTGGCGCATGGCGCGCGTCCGGCAAGCAGGATCCGCTGGCGTATCTTGAACGCATTCGCCTGGCGATGAAGGCCGGAAATACCCGCCTGGTCACCGCGCTGGCGGGGCAGATGCCGCCGGAGTACCAGACCATTTCTACGGCGGTTATCGGGCTGGCAAACGATCCGAACAGCGTGCTGACCTTTGCCCGTACGACGGGAGCCACGGACTTTACCCGCCAGATGGCGGCGGTCGCTTTTACCAGCGTGGCGCGTGACGATGTGGAAAACGCGCGGCTGATGATCCCGCAGCTGGTGCAGGCGCAGCAGCTTACAGAAGAGCAAACCCAGGAGCTGCGTGACATCGTTGCATGGCGGCTGATGGGTAACGATGTGACCGATGAGCAGGCCCGCTGGCGTGACGATGCCATCATGCGCTCAAACTCTACCTCTCTGGTGGAGCGCCGCGTGCGCATGGCGCTGGGCACGGGCGATCGTCATGGGCTGAACACCTGGCTGGCGCGTCTGCCAATGGATGCCAAAGAGAAAGACGAATGGCGCTACTGGCAGGCCGATCTGCTGCTGGAGCGCGGTCGTGATGATGAAGCCAAAGAGATCCTCCACGCATTAATGCAGCAGCGAGGGTTCTACCCGATGGTGGCAGCCCAGCGTCTTGGGGAAGAGTACACCCTGAAGATCGACAAAGCGCCCGCCAACGCCAGCCCGTCGCTGACGCAGGGGCCGGAGATGGCGCGCGTGCGCGAGCTGATGTACTGGAACCTCGACAACACCGCGCGCAGCGAATGGGCCAACCTGGTCACCAGCCGCACGACGGACGAGAAAGCCCAGCTGGCGCGCTATGCGTTTGATAACCGCTGGTGGGATCTGAGCGTGCAGGCGACGATCGCCGGCAAGCTGTGGGATCATCTCGAGGAGCGCTTCCCGCTGGCGTATAAAGATCTCTTTGACCGCTACACCAGCGGCAAAGACATTCCAAAAAGCTACGCGATGGCAATAGCCCGCCAGGAGAGCGCCTGGAACCCGAAGGTGCGCTCCCCGGTGGGAGCCAGCGGCCTGATGCAGATCATGCCGGGCACGGCGACGCACACGGTGAAGATGTTTAATATTCCAGGCTACAGCAGCCCGTCACAGCTGCTGGATCCGGATACCAACATTAACATTGGTACCAGCTATCTCCAGTATGTGTATCAGCAGTTCGGCAATAACCGCATCTTCTCTTCGGCGGCGTATAACGCGGGTCCGGGACGCGTGCGAACCTGGCTGGGTAACAGCGCCGGGCGCATCGATGCCGTGGCGTTTGTCGAGAGCATTCCGTTCTCGGAAACGCGCGGATACGTGAAAAACGTGCTGGCGTATGATGCCTACTATCGCTACTTCATGGGGCAGAATGACGCCCTGATGAGCGATGCCGAGTGGCAGAGACGTTACTGATCGGCGCGGGTTGTGTTATGCTGTACTCGCTAATGAGTACAAGAGGCAGCATAACATGACCCAGCATTCCCCGTATTCCTCGGCGATGGCCGAACAACGCAATCAGGAGTGGCTTCGTTTTGTGGAGTTGCTCCGCCAGTCTTATGACAAGGATCTGCATTTACCGCTGCTGCAGCTGATGCTGACGCCCGACGAGCGCGAAGCGCTGGGCACGCGCGTGCGGATTATTGAAGAGCTGCTGCGCGGCGAGATGAGCCAGCGCGAGCTGAAGAACGAGCTCGGCGCGGGCATCGCGACCATCACCCGCGGATCGAACAGCCTGAAGTCGGCGCCGGTAGAACTGCGCCAGTGGCTTGAAGCGGTGTTGTTGAAAAACGCCGGATGACGATGGCTCACCGATAAATCGCGTTATGGAACGGGCTTAACGCCAGGATCACCGCCTGGTGGTAGACGCTTGAGCGCGTCAGCTTGCCCGCGGTAAAGACGCCAATCGCCCCTTCTTTGCGGCCAATCTCGTCAATGCCGGTGTACTGTGACATCACCGGCCCAAGGGCTTCACCTTCGCGTACTTTTTCCAGAATGATCTCCGGCAGCGGCAGGGTCGCAGAGCGGGCTTCACCGCGCTGCTGGCGGCTTTCAATCACCACCCAGCTAAAGGTTGCGCCTTCGTCGATGCCGGCCTCAATGGCAACCCAGAAGTCAGCGTCTGGCGCGGCTTCTTTGGCATTCACCACGCGATTCCGTGCGCCAGCGCGCGTTTCCTCGCTTCCGAACGGCTGTTCAGGTACGCCACTCTCGACGCCGACGGCGTCAATGTGGCAGGATCCTTCGCCGAAGATCTCTTCAAATGCCCTTAGAATTGCCTGAATTTTGGCAGGATTAGTGGTAGCAGAGACAACATGGTGCATAATTAAGCTCGATTCAAAAAAACTCATCGCAGTATAACGGAAAAAAAGCATGTTACAGGTATACCTTGTTCGCCACGGTGAAACGCAGTGGAACGCCGAGCGACGTATTCAAGGCCAGTCAGACAGCCCTCTCACGGAAAAGGGCGTGCAGCAAGCGTGGCAGGTGGCAGAGCGCGCCAGAACGCTGGGCATCACGCACGTTATCTCCAGCGATTTAGGTCGTACCCAGCAGACTGCGCGTATCATCGCGGATGCCTGCGGCTGCGACGTTATCCTTGAGCCGCGCATTCGCGAGCTGGATATGGGGGTGCTGGAAAAACGCCACATCGATACGCTGACGGAAACGGAAGAGGGATGGCGCCGTACGCTGGTGAACGGCACCGAAGATGGCCGAATTCCGGAAGGTGAATCCATGCAGGAGCTGAGCGTGCGTATGCATGCCGCGCTGGCAGAGTGCCTGAAGCTTCCGGCGGGTAGCCGTCCGCTGCTGGTGAGCCACGGTATCGCGCTGGGCTGCCTGGTGAGCACCATTCTCGGCCTACCGGCTTACGCCGAGCGCCGTCTGCGCCTGCGCAACTGCTCCATTTCCCGTATCGACTATCAGGAAAGCCAGTGGCTGGCGTCGGGGTGGGTGGTGGAGATGGCAGGGGACATTTCGCATCTTGATGCCCCTGCGCTGGACGAACTTCAGCGTTAACGACGTACCGGAATGAGGTATTCCATACGCAGGTTGATGGGGCCTTCTTCCGGTTTTGCATCGCTTGCCGGATAGTAACGCTCGATATCCTGACCTTTACGGCGATTCAGATTCAGCATTGGCATGCAGGTTCCGTAAACGGTCAGGATAAACTCCTGAACGCCCGTTCCCAGCCCTTCATACGCGAACATGACGTAATCGCCACCTTCCAGCACGACCGGTTTAGAGCCCTGAATGTAGCCATTTGCCAGTTCAGGCGTGAGCGCCGTGGTGTAGAACACCTCCTGCTCGTCGTCTTTTTCGTGGCTTGGGTGCGTTTCGTTCAGGCCGTATAACATCGGCGGGATAGCCGGAGCATGGCTGAGGAAATCACGCCAGAACTGGACGCGCATTTGGTGACGGAACTCGGAAATTTGCTCCAGAGAGCAGGAGTAGCTCTGCGTCGTACCAATCAGATGGGTTTCCGGCAGGGTGACCATTTCGTATTTTGGCATAGCGAACTCGCCCAGGCGCAGCGGTGGACGCATGCCAAACGAACTCCAGTCAGGCGAGCGGCGATAGAGCGCTGGCGTGAGCGAGAACTGTTTTTTAAAGGCGCGGGTGAAGGTCTGCTGTGAATCGAAACGATACTGCAGGGCAATATCCAGGATCGGGCGCGCGGTCAGGCGCAGTGCGACAGCGGATTTTGATAAACGACGCGCGCGAATATAGGCACCGATGGCATGACCGGTGACATCCTTGAACATCCTTTGCAGATGCCACTTGGAATAGCCTGCTTTTGCCGCCACATTATCCAGTGACAAAGGCTGGTCGAGATGACCTTCCAGCCAGGTAAGCAGGTCGCGAATAATTCCAGCCTGATCCATATACTATCCTCATCCTTAAAACAGCAGGTGCCTGATAACAGGTTAGCGGATAATAGCATTTTTTGATGTTTTAGCATTCAGTGTTTTTTTTGCGCATTAATGCTTTTTGCGAGGCATTATGGGCAGATATATTCTAATCCTGTGATCTTGCTACATTTTTGGCTAAAGTGTTGAATAATCGCTCAATGTAATTTTAAAGAATGGTAACAATATGAAATACAAGACATTGCTCTTCACCGCGCTATTATTGATGGCTGGCCGTGCGGCACAGGCGGAACAGGTAGGTTCCGTCGATACCGTATTTAAAATGTTCGGCCCTGACCACAAAATCGTGGTGGAAGCCTTCGACGATCCCGACGTGAAAAACGTGACCTGCTATATCAGCCGGGCGAAAACCGGCGGTATCAAAGGCGGGCTGGGGCTGGCAGAAGATACCTCCGACGCGGCGATCTCCTGCCAGCAGGTGGGGCCGGTTGAACTGAGCGACAAAATCAAAAACGGCAAAGCACAGGGCGACGTGGTATTCCAGAAACGAACCTCGCTGGTGTTCAAAAAGCTGCAGGTGGTGCGTTTTTACGACGCCAAACGTAACGCCCTGGCCTATCTTGCCTATTCCGACAAAGTGGTGGAAGGATCGCCGAAAAACGCGATCAGCGCCGTGCCGATTATGCCGTGGCACTGATTCAGGGATGACCTATGCAACAACCTGTTGTCTGGCTGGTTGAAGACGAAATCAGTATCGCCGATACGCTTATCTATATGCTCCAGCAGGAGGGATTTGAGGTAAAGGCGTTTGAACGAGGGTTACCGGTGCTGGAGGCGGCGCGGCGACAGGTTCCCGCGCTCGCGATTCTGGACGTCGGGTTGCCGGATATCAGCGGGTTTGAGCTGTGCCGCCAGCTTCTTGCCCGGCATCCGTCTCTGCCGGTGCTGTTTCTGACGGCGCGTAGCGATGAGGTGGATAAACTCCTCGGGCTGGAAATGGGGGCGGATGACTACGTGGCTAAGCCTTTCTCCCCGCGTGAAGTGTGCGCGCGAGTGCGCACTATTTTACGCCGGATGCAAAAATCAGCGGCACCCTCTGACATCCTTCGTATCGGCCAGTTTGAGCTTAATGAGCCTGCCGCCCGGATCCACTGGTGTGGTGAACCTCTGCTGCTGACGCGCTACGAGTTTCTGCTTCTTAAAACCCTGCTGCACGCGCCGGGACGTGTTTTCTCCCGCCAGCAACTTATGGATCTGGTGTGGGGTGAAGACGGTGACAGCTTTGATCGCACCGTGGACACTCATATCAAAACGCTGCGTGCCAAGCTGCGAGCGGTAAACGCGGAGATTTCACCCATCAGTACCCACCGTGGCATGGGTTACAGTCTGGGACTGTATTAATGCGTATCGGCATGCGCCTGCTGCTGGGGTATTTCCTGATCGTCGCTATCGCGGCATGGTTCGTGCTGTCGATCTTCGTTCAGGAGGTGAAACCCGGCGTACGACGGGCGACCGAGGGCACGTTGATAGACACCGCCACGCTGCTGGCCGAAGTCGGGCGTGACGATCTGCTATCAGGTCATGCCCGGCAGGGCAAACTGGCGCAGGCGTTTTTACAGCTCCACCAGCGGCCCTTCCGGGCCAATATCGGCGGCATCCACAAAGTCCGTAACGAGTATCACGTCTACATGACCGATGCGCAGGGCACGGTGGTGTTTGATTCTGCCGGGCAGGCGCTGGGAAAAGATTATTCCCGCTGGAACGACGTCTGGCTGACGCTTCGCGGCAAATACGGGGCCAGGAGTACCCAACGCAATCCGGACGATCCGGAGAGCACGGTGATGTACGTTGCCGCACCGGTTGTCGATCGGGGCAAGATCATCGGCGTGCTGTCGGTTGGAAAACCCAACAGCGCGATGGCGCCTGTCATTAACCGCAGCGAGCGGCGGATACTCTGGGCGGGCGGCGCGCTGCTCGGGATTGCCTTGCTGATTGGTCTGCTGGTTGTGGTATGGATCAACCGCTCCATCAGCATGTTGTCACGCTACGCCGACTCGGTGAGTACCCAGACGCCGCTGCCGCTGCCCAATCCCGGCAGCAGCGAACTGCGAAAGCTGGCGCAGGCGCTGGAGAATATGCGTCTTCGGCTGGAAGGAAAAAATTATATCGAGCGCTACGTTCATGCGCTGACCCATGAGCTGAAAAGCCCCCTTGCGGCGATACGCGGCGCGGCTGAAATTTTGTCAGAACGTCCGCCCCCGGAGGTGGCCGTACGATTTATCGATAACATCCTGGTACAAAACGCCCGTATGCAGTCGCTGGTGGAGAAGCTCCTTGCGCAGGCGCGGCTGGAAAACCGGGTGGACATTGTCCCGGTGAACGTGAGCGTTGAAACGCTGTTTACGCGGCTTGCAGGCTCGCGCCCGGCGCTGCTGGCGGCAAAACAGCTTACGCTGGTCTGCCAGAGCGGGTCGCTGGCGGTGCAGGGCGATCCCGACCTGCTCGAACAGGCGCTGGGCAATCTGCTGGATAACGCCATCGATTTCACGCCTGAGGGCGGGGCAATCCAGCTTGCTGCCCGTGAAATGCAAGATCGGGTGCAACTCACCGTGACCGACAGCGGAAGCGGGATCCCCGATTACGCACTGGACCGTATTTTTGAACGTTTTTATTCGCTGCCGCGTGAGAATGGCGTGAAGAGCAGCGGGTTAGGGCTGGCGTTTGTGCAGGAGGTTGCCCGACTGCATCAGGGGGAGATTACGCTGCGCAATCGGGAGGAGGGCGGCGTCATTGCCACGCTGACGCTTCACCGTCACTTCACATAGCTTCAAACTGGCCCCACACAGGCCCGGTACGCTCTCCTCATCACAAAGGAGACGTAATGATGAAATCCCCCCTGTTCTGGAAAGTAAGCACCCTGCTCGGGTGCATCCTGCTGTTATTAATCCCCCTCTTTATGGTCAGCAACCTGGTTTCGGAGCGCGAAAGCTATCGCAACGATGTCGAAAACACGCTGCGCCAGAGCACCAGCGGGCCACAGAAACTGGTCGGTCCGTTGATTGCCATTCCGGTGACGGAAGTCTTTTACAAGCTTGAAGATGAGGAAAAGGTGGAATACAAGAAAAGCTATATGCATTTCATTCTGCCGGAGTCACTGCTCGTTGAAGGGAATCAGCATGTGGAATCCCGGAGTATCGGTATCTATGACGGACAAATCTGGAATACCGACCTGAAGATAAAAGCGCAGTTTTCGACGGAGAAAATGTTACAGCTGAAGGGGGAAACGCTGACGCTGGAGCAGCCGTTTATCGTGGTCGGCGTTGGAGACGCGCGCGGGATTGGCACGGTGAACGTCTCTAAAATCAACGGTGAAACGTTGAGCGTCGAGCCGGGCGCGGGCGTCAGTGGCGCGCTTTCCGGTATTCATATTCCGCTCACCGATAAAGCGCTGGAGAACAAAACCTTCGCGTTTGATATCTCGTTAAATCTGGCGGGAACGGGAAGTTTTGCCGTCGCACCGGTAGGGCGCAACAGCGAGATGACGCTTAACAGCAACTGGCCGCACCCGGGGTTTATGGGGGATTATCTGCCTGTTAAGCATCAGATCGGTAAATCCGGGTTCCAGGCAAACTGGCAGAGCAGTTGGTTTGCAAACAATATGCAAAGCTGGCTGAGCGATGATGAGACACCGGAGTGGAGCACTATCCCGGCCTTTAGCGTCACGGTGGCGACACCGGCTGACCAGTATCAGCTAACCGACCGGGCAATCAAGTACGCTATTTTGCTGATTGCCCTGACGTTTATGGCCTTCTTTGTTTTCGAAACCTTAACGGGGCTGCGCCTGCACCCGATGCAGTATCTGCTGGTAGGGTTGTCGCTGGTGCTGTTCTATCTCGTGCTGCTGGCGCTGTCCGAGCATGCCGGGTTTACCCCCGCCTGGATTGTCGCGAGCCTTGTGGGGGCGTTGATGAACGGAATGTACCTGCAGGCCGTGCTGAAAAGCTGGAAGCGCAGCGGACTGTTTGTGCTGGCGCTGCTGGGGCTGGACGTGGTGATGTGGTTCCTGCTGCGCTCGGAGGACAGCGCGTTGCTGCTGGGTTCTGCGGTACTTGCGTTGGCGCTGTTTGCGGTGATGTATCTGACGCGTCATTTAGACTGGTATGCGCTCTCTCAGCCGAAACGCCCAACGCCTCCCGCTGAGCCGGACAACGACACCATGAGGATCTGGAAATAAAAAAAAACGGCGCAAATGCGCCGTTTTTTAATGCATTATCTGCGGGATTACTCCTGCAGATCACCACAGAAACGATAACCTTCGCCATGAATGGTGGCGATGATTTCAGGCGTGTCTGGCGTG